>Ga0315913_1005595_pt1 | contig 15212 bp, 8 predicted proteins | sample MpolsnodulesMG_FD_207736 | JGI IMG/M metagenome (GOLD analysis project Ga0315913, IMG submission 207736) | Medicago polymorpha root nodule microbial communities from Los Angeles, California, United States - small nodules | ecosystem: Host-associated > Plants > Roots > Nodule | place: USA... | reverse complement strand
ATTTGATAAATAATAGTCTCAATTATAATGTGCCAAAATTATATATATTTCCCTTTAAATTTCTGACTTTATATATATATATATATATATATATATATTACTTTAAATTAATAAAAAACACTATATGCAAAGGAAAAAAATTGACAAAAAAATAAAAATAAAATAAATGCTTCTCCTAGCGCTTTTTTCCTTTATAAAGCGTTATCTAAACATATCGTTACATAGCGCTTTTAAAACAAAAACGCTGTTTTTAAACCTGTCTTAGCTGGCGTTTATTTTTGAAAGCACTATTTAAAGAGAACCTTTGCTAGCGCTTTTGGACATAAAACGTTATATAAACTCTGCTTTAGCTAGCGCTTTATACAGAAAAAAGCGCTATATTACCTTTACCAGCGCCATTTACAGTAGCGCTTCAAAAGCGCTAACTAAAGCAAAAAAAAAGCACTATATAAACCCATTTTTGTAGTAGTGACAGTAGATGCCTAATCTGTTCTTATGGTTATTTGTTGAATTATAGTACAACAAATAGCAAATTCTAGTCAAATCCCCTACTCATGTTTCACCTTATATTTGAAATTCATTACATCTCAAAAACTTGTCTGGAGTAACTATATTTATTGTTTATTACAAGCAACTAAAAAGAAGTTATTGACCAAACCAAATCTACATTTTGTTTGCTCTGTTGGCTATTTTTACACATTCCATTAAAAAATTTATGGAAAATGTGGATATGTACGTAATAACAAAATGAGTAAGTAAAACCAAGGGGGTAAAGATCAATATACTCTTTGAATAAGTGAAATAAATAATGATAATAGTGGTAATGCTAATACAGCAACCGTGGCATTTTAATGGTGAGAAAGAAAGAAGGAACTAATATAATACCTGCGTGAGAAAGAAAATTATTTAAGGAAGCTTTGTTCATAGATGTTTGAGACAAAATTGTTACATGAAGTTTTGTGTTCCCAGAAAGAAAAAGAAAAGGTTACGTTTCAGATGATGAATGTTGGAGAGAAAATTGTGAAAGCAGTTAATGATTTGATTTTGTTTTGATTAAAAAAATAATTAATTTATTTATTGAAATAATAATTTGTATAATTTTTGGGGGTCAAATTGAATAGAGAAGTGTACCAAAACTCTTTCCTTTAAATCAATCTTTAATAATGCTGACATGGATCATTTAATTGAAATGGCGCTCTTCTATTGGTTAAACATTTGAGAGTACCAAAACACTCAATTTTGTTTGGAGTACGATAGAAATTGCCTTTGTTCTACCTTCGAATTAGAATTTTTCTATATTTGTGTCGTATTCTTCACCGTCAAGGCTCCACACTGTATAGGTATATGTCCATCTCACCGAACGGGCCCACAAGGTCATCCATCCATCCAATCCAAAGAAAAAAGTGTTCTCATCATCCAATCAAACTTGTTTTTATAATGGTGGCTACATATCTTCATTTAATTCAGAGACATGTTGGCTGAAAAGTGTATCATCTCATCCAATCAAACTTGTTTTAGAAAAAGTCTTACTACTAAAAGAAAGATACATTGAATTAACAGTTGCCAGTTCTTTCAAAAGGCAAGTGGGATAGCTAATACCGAAATACTTTTTGACAACTATTTAAACAATTCTCTCTCATATACACATTTGTTTTTTATTCTCTCTTTTTCTTTCCCTCTTCATTATTTTGGTCCAATCACAAAAGGAGAAAATTGATTGTCATCAAAGTTGTCTAATTTTAATTATACAGATATCACTCCTCTTATTATTAGCATACACGCCAAAAGGGATTAATTAGAAGGGCCGTTGGGTGCATGTGTTAGCATATTTCACACGCTTAGGTGATAGCTGTTTGATGTTTCAGTATTTGAACTGCATTATTACTTACTAGTGACATTGTATTTTTAAAGCAGATCCATTTGCAAGTTCTTCATCCATACTCATTATCATTTCATTTCCTCAAGACTTTAAAATTAGATAATTATCCATTTGACTATCAAATTAATTATCATTTGTGAATATTATATTGGTCCGAGCGGATCTGAACTCAGATACTTTATACAAGTTTTGGATTCAAATTTTGTGGATGAAAAAACTTGATTGAAAGGAGAGACTCTACTAAATATGGTCAGACAAATTTTAAAGTGAAGATTAGTCATTCATAAAATCGGTAACACATTACTGAAAAAATAATTTTAATTATCATCAGTCAACTGATTTCATTTCCAAAAAAGGACTTTTAAAACCCCACTTGTCAATTTGACTAGTATTAAATATTATCAATTGTCAAACCCCACTTGTCCAATGTGCACAAAAATTAACACATACTCACATGCATATAATACCCACCTACACATCTCTATTATTCACTGTATCTCTTTCATTTTGTTTCATTTAGCATCTACACAAATTGAGAAGCAGAGTGAGAAAGATATGGGTGCTTGTTATTCTTGCAACACATCCTCTATATTGAAAAATAATATCAGAGTGATTCACCTCAATGGTTTTGTAGAAGATTTCGATCAACCAATTTCAGCAAGCCAGGTTATTGGAAATCCACCAAACTACTTTGTTTGTACCTCAATTCAGCTTCTTTCCTCATCCTACAATCCATTGAAAGGAGATAGTCAACTCCAACCTGGTCAACTATATTTCATGCTACCATACTCAATACTTGAAGATGGTTTTTCTCCTGTTGATTTGGCTTGCTTAGCTAAGAGACTCACTGCAAAATCCAAAACCAAGAAGCCATGTGATTACAATAAGTCTCCAACTGCTATTCCTTTACCAAGCCAAACAATTCCTTGGAGTTCTCCTTCAAGGAGTCCTTGTAGAGTTGGTGCACAAGAGAAAATTGGTATGAGTGGTGGAAGAAGCCCTTGTAGAATGCAATCTTGGAAACCTATCTTGGATACTATTAAAGAGAAACCATTCAACAGAAGAAGTGAATCAGATTTGCAAGAAAAAATTATTAATATTTGGTAGACATGTATGTGTGTATTATTATTGATTATAAGAATATGTTTTAGAATTGCTTTTGTATCTGATTTTCATTAAGCTGTATATATTTTTTTGATATGCCTAAAGCTGTGTTTACCATTGTCATTGCTCATCAAGGACATAATAATTTCATATGCAAAATCATATTACAAAATTTGGAAGTGAGGTATGCTTTTACCTAGATCATTGTTTGTGTTTGGATCTCTTACCGGAACCCCACACACCGTGCAACAGCTGTACGACCGTTGGATCAAAGTTAAAAACAATATCTTTGATGCAACGGCTATGCAGCCACAACTACAGCGGATCCAAGGCAATTTTTTGGTCATGGCTTTAAATTGAGGTCTGCAACCGCAATTGCGATCATAATATAAAGGTTTTTGATACAATTTTGGTCACGTATCGGTTGCATTTTTCCACATTTTGCTGTAAGATAAAGATTCACAGCGTGACCACAGCTGCAACTTCGACTGTGCGGTACCTTTGTTGTGAAGTCTTCGTTGAATGAGTTAAAGGTGAAAGAAAAAATAAACTTGGTCGACTCTAAAAAATATTAAGAGACCAAAAGTAAATTTTTCTTACTTAATTTAACACATCTCGTTCACTTATTTGGACATAACACAAAATTATATAGTATCATTTAATTCTTTTATTTGGGTGCTGAAATGACGTGACCAAACCTTATAATTAATGTCAGAGAGGTTGATTGCTTACTGTTAAAAGTTCAATGATATTTACAAACTTCTATTTGCAGTAAATCTAAATCACAATTGGTAATGTCTCTAATCATTCTATACAATGACTACAAAGATGGATATGCTATAGTTAATGCAGTTATCTAGGGGTGGGTAAACGGCAAGAGGTATGACAAGGGCCTATATGATCTAGCATATGTTAGGTCTAGATCGGACCAAACTTTTTCTTAAATAGAGAAAGTTAAAAATAAATACGTTTTTTAATTAAAATGAAAAGATAAAATTCAATGGGGATTCATGCTTTTTATTTTATCAAATCTTATCCGTTGCTTGAAAACAAAAAAAAGTTTAGGTGATGATTATATTTTCCAGTGATTATGTTTTAAATTAACAATAAATGCAAAAAAAAAAAAGTTTAGGTGATGATTATATTTTCCAGTGATTATGTTTTAAATTAACAATAAATGCAAAAAAAAAAAGTTTAGGTGATGTTTTTTTTCTTCTAAAAATGTAAATTTGTTTTCAAATTTCGACGATTGAGTTGTAGTATAATGAAACATAATATAAAATTAAACTATGCATCTTCATTTAATTTAGAGACATGTTGGCATAAAAAAGTACTCCCTTCGATTTAAAAAAAAACATACTCTTTCAAATTTTATGTTTGAAAGTGCTTTGAAAAATATTGAAACATTCAAATATAAATAGTTATAGTAGATTTAATTTAAGAGTAAATTTAGAATAGTGATATCTATACTATATGTAAAATAACATCTTTCGGCTCTTTTGTGCTGACTTTTTCTCTTTGCAAAATGTCATCAATTTTCAGTACAAATAACACATCTAACAAATAGATAAGAATAAATTAAAAGATTAAAATAAAAGTGTAACAAATACAAATGTCCAATTTTTTTCTTTATCATTTAAAAAGTGTAACAAACTAGATGAATGTATATATACTTACTTTTTTATTAGAGGAATGCTAGCAACACACATTCTCTTTGATTGGTTAAAATTCATATGGGACCTACCAAACCATGTGCGTCCCATATACATTTGGTGGGTCTCATGTGAATATTAACCAATCAAAGAGAGTGTGTTGATAAGTGTGTGTTAGAATGTGTGTTGCTAGCATTTCTCTTTTCGTTATCCTAATTATATCCTTAAACATCAACTTTTTCTATAATAAAAATTAATGTTGGATCCTTCAAAAAAAAAATGTTGTTGGTGTCGTTAAAAACATAAGAATTTAGATTATATATTTTCTTATATTGTTGGTTCCGTTGAAATAGATAATCTTCATGGTTAGTTTAATTTGTTATAATTTGAAAGCAAAAATCATTTATTATTACTTTTAATCAAATTAAAATTAAAATTTCATAAAAAACACTGTTCATAATTTTTAAACGTTAACCCAAAATCTTTTCGCTAGTTAAATATAATAGTTATAGTAAAATTGTGCTTATATTTAATATTTAATAGCATGAGAATATTTATTTTTTTACTTATATATGAGAAAGTATCTCCTTTCAACTATATTTGTTTAAGGGTAATGTTATTCCATGCCCCCGAGGCACTGGTTAATGAGCAATAAATGAACAAATCCCTCTTGTTTTACCTTAATTAAAGTGAGAAATAAGTCAACTAATTAAAATAAGAAAAATGTGCATTCAATATTCTATCAAATTTCTTATTTTGTGATACAAGCATGGAATTTCTACACATTTGATGAATTTGTATTTCGTATTTTTTTTAGAGGTTGTATTTGATATTTTAGTTGGTTATGTTTTATCTTTGGAATTGTTAATTTATTTTATACTTTATTTTTATTGAATATGTTGTTAATTATGCATAGGCTTTCTGTGAATTGGTATGAGTAAAATCCACGTGAAGAACAAAAAATTGTTAAGAAACGAAAAGGATACATGAATGAAAATATGTAATGAAAAAGGAAATTTGACAGGGTATTAAATATAACGTTTTTTTATCTTAATTAGTTGACTTATTTATCACTTTAATTGAAGTAAAATAAGTATGATATGTTTATTTATTGCTCCTTAACCAGTGCATCTGGCACTGGTTAGCAACACCTTGTTTTAAAAAAAAATGCCTTATTTAAAGATGCATTGAACAAACAAAAATACTTATTGATACACTTAATAAAAGAGAAATGCTTAAGGAGAAATACTTTTTTTTTTTTAGGGAATTAAGGAGAAATACTTATTTCTATGATACATTGAATAAAGGAGAAATACTTATTTCAAAAGGCACAAGTGGAAAGCCCCATTATTTGCATTTTGTTTGTTTCTACTAGCAGAACAAAGTTGTTCGTACTCATTGATTAGAGGTTGTACTTTTCCTCACTGTTAGGTGTCATGTGTCAGCATTTGAAGTGCTAGTAACGTGTATTTTCCAAGCAAAACCATTTGCAAGTTATCCATTCATTTTAATTTCATTTCATAAAGACTTCAAAACCAGATACTCCATCCAATTGACTATCAAATAATTATCATTTGTCAACTGACTTAATTTCCAAAAAAGGTTTTTAAAACCCCCCACATGTCAATTTGGTTATCAAATTATCAATTGTCAAACCCCACTTGTTCTTATCTAAATGTGCAAAAACACACACTCACATGCATATACTGTAATACCTAGCTACACATCTCTATTATTCACCACATCTATCATTTAGCAATAGCATCAATATACACACCAACTCAGAAGCAAATTGAGAGAGATATGGGAGGCTGTTATTCTTGCCACACATCTTCTATATTCAAAAATAGTATAACTATAAGAATGCATTTTAGGATGTTTTAGAATTGCTTTTGTATCTAATTTTTCTACAACTGTTCTATGATGTAGAGGAAAGTTTCTCCCTCTAAGTCTAACTGTCCTTACGTCTTATTGCATAAATATTTTTCTCCTTGCTTGTGAAGGAATCCAATTTGAAAAGTCATGCTTGTGAAATCATATTATTTTTCTCCTTGTTAAGCTAAATGCAAATATTTTGAAAATTTCAGACTGACGTAAATTTTCCATATTTAGTCGCAGCTAATTGCATAACTAAACAATCGATCGATAACTATTATCAATCAAATAGAAACTAGGCTACATCATTGCATGTTTATTTCCTTAAAAAAAAAAAAATCATTGCATGTTTATTTCTGACTTCACCATCCAAAGCCCATATTGGTCCATTTGACCAAAATAAAACAGTTAATATTTCATATATCCAAATACACTGTGAACTCTATGGTATTTATTGGTTTTGGATTTTTAAACTGTTGTATTTGGATTTCCAAATTCTATTATTTACGGAAGTTGTTACTAGGTTGAGTCACGACCAGGTCGCACGTATCGTGGCACTGCCCAAAATTATGCAAAGCAGACTATCAACCACGCCGCCTCCAGGATAAAACAAGTCAAACTACAACTGTGCGGTTAACTACTGCACTGTAGAAAACCGTTCAAGATTACACCTTCAAATATGCTACTAAGACCACTCTTTAATACTGAAACCACTTTAATATGGTATTGTTACCACTTTGTTATGGTGCTGAGATCACTCAAATATGGTGTTACCACCATTCTAACTTTAATTTCTCCAAAGTATCAATATGGCACTAGACCACTCAAATATGGTGATACCACCATTTCCACTTTTTAATTTATTCTCAATTAAAATATTGAAAGAATATTTATATACCGTTAAGATCATTCTTAATTTCGGCGGGACATTATTATTCCAAAAAGGGACTATGATCTTAATATTACTCTTTATTCCGAAGGGACTTATATTATCGAGCGGACTATGTTTTTAAGACCATTCTTAATTCCGAAGGGACATTAAACCGAAAAGGGACTATGGTCTTAAGAACACTCTTAATTTCGAAGGGACTGAAAAAAGGAGATGAAGAGAAGAAAGACTCATCGACACAAGTCAAGAAAGGAGAAGAGAGAAAGATTTCCCGACAACTCAATGAAACTCTTTGGTGTGTTTTTTGAACTAAGTGGAGTCCTCTGTTTATATAGAGATTCCGTAACTGTTTTAGCAAAAATTGCGACAACAGTTACTCTAATGGATAAGATTAAAATGGAGTTTATCCATTAATTAGTTCAACAACACTTGTGGATAGGATCAAAAGAAACAAATACAAAAAAGTGGAGGAAACAAACTATTGGATTTGAATGAAGGAAATGTAAGAAATTCAATTAAATTCTTATTCTTATCACAACCACCCTAAACTAAATTTATGGGAAGTGGTATTCTCGAATAAAAATAATAATTACTATTATTTTTATCATTATAAAGTATTTAAAATTAAGTTTGGTTTTTCCTATAAAAAAAAGTATTTAAAATTAAATACCGCAGTTTAAACACTACTAATGTGTGAGTTCTATTTTATGTGGGACCCTCACACTCTATGTTTTCAATTCACAAAAATTATATCAAAGTATAATTACTTGGTATTTAATCTTCTAATTTATTTTTCAACATCATACTAATGTTCCAACAGTATTTTAATAAAAAATGTGGATTAAAATAGTTTTGGTGAAAGAAAGAATACACTTGATTTGTTTTAGAAAAATTGAGAGAACAAAATCACACATAGGTGATAATAAAAAAAAAGTTAATATTTAGCTTTTGCACCAATTGGCCTGGTTGCTTGACAATCCAACATGCTTATCATATCAACTATTCTAACAAAAACACAAGTAGTCTATATAGTAAACAATCTCAATCATTAATTTAAGATGAAACTACCCAGACAACATCCAAATAAATAATTATAGGGTGGCAATAGGGGCATCTGAGACCCACTTTTGAATTGGTGAACAGTTCCAGCCATCTTCTTTGCTATGAGTCACTATAAAGTGTTTAGGAACCCAAGTTTCCCCTTTTGACTCTCTTTCTCTAAGGAGAATCCTTTGAGACTCCTCCACAGTGTTCTTTGCCTCTCTTGCTTTTCCCCAATTGTTGCTTATGATGGCTTGGCTTAACTCACCCCAAATAAGAGCTGATTCTGTTGGCCACACACTCTAAAAATAATACAACAGAATCAGAATCTCATATCAAACAACTCAACAAGACATTCATGCATGAACATTTTCATTTTCACATTTAAAAAAATGAAAAAGGATATATAGGATCATCTGAAAACATGCTTTAGTATTGAGCTACATATGCATGAAACATATAAAAATCTAACTGCTTTTTATTTATTACCTCTGGATCCTTAACAAAAGGAGTATGGAGCCCAGAAAACACTTCTTTTGCATCATATATCACTCTTACTTCTGCATTAGTTGCATCCTTTAATGTTACAGCCCTGCAACATTATTTTATATGATTAGGATTTAGGAACATAACATCTAATTAAGTAAATAATATATGTAGGTTAACATTAACCGTCATTTTTTCCTATTTAGCACACTTCAGATTGAAGATGCATCTGGTGCCCGGCATTGATAGGACACTGACAGTTTGACACATATGGTTACATTCAATCACTTCTATTGTTTGTACGTCTGTCAGTGCTTGATATATATGTTTTAAGATCAAAGACAGACAAATAAAACTTAAGAGTGAGATTGAGATAGATATATACCTATCCCAATGACCGTCAATGTTATAAAGAACATTCTTTGTTAATGAATCAAAGATCTTCCCTTTTATCCGTCTTCGATTTCCCGACCCAAATCCAAAGAAAGACTGTCTAATGTAGCTCAATTCTGCTACCAGGCCTGTTTCTAGGCACCGGATAGTGACATTGCCAACCCAATCAATACCAGGAATTGGAAGAAATCTGAATAAGAAATTAGGACAATTCATTTCATATGTCTCTCCATGATTGTGGAGATGCAGTTGTCGTTTACCATGCATGTCAACTTCTACTCCTGTACCTGCATTTATAATTTGTTTTATTATTATTATTTTGAGGATGGAAAAAGATATGAATGTGCTGAAGTTTTGTTTACCAACAAACTTTGGAAGTGGAGAGTGGCACACTATAACTTCTATGTTTCCCTTCTGATCAGTGGCATGGAATGCAGATACCTGAGGATGGTGTGAAACCTGCAAAAATTTAACTGTCTTTAAAAATAGAGTTTATGCAGATTTGTGCCAACACTGTTGAGTGGACATGAGTACTCTGGCTTGCTATGAAGTCCGGATACGGGTGCGGATGCAGGATGATACGATACGGGTATGCGGATACGCGATTTTTTTTTTAATTTAGGATACGATACGACTAGGATACGTTAACAAAAAAATTATAATAAAACTTACATATATGTAACATATTTGAAGAAAATAAACATCGATTACTCTTCATAATTATATTATTATAAAAGTCACAATTTTTAAAAAATAATACATGTGATCAAAATTAAAACAATGTAAAGTTTTCTTATAAACCATATTATATTTGCATATGTTGGGATATCGAGAGAAGCATCATAAAAAAAACTCAACACAAATTTTATCTAATGTATATTAGCTGAATCACCTCTCTTGTTACCTTCATCCACAAGAATTATAATTTTAAGTGGTTCATAGAGAAACAATTCTATTGATACATATCTAAAATTGAATCATATACATCTCTACTAAATTTTTACACATTGTCCCATTTTTTTACCTTTCATCCTTTTCTAGGATGCGTATCTGTTAAATATCTTAGAAGTGTATCTATGGAGTATCACATAAGTATCTGATAAAATATTTTTTAAATTAAAATAACTAATTTCGATACTTCATGAGTACGTATCCATAAGTATCCATAGAATATCGGTATCCAATACGAGTACGTCTCTATTTTGAAGTATTGAGACTTTATAGCAGTGCCTTGTGACACCACTGTTGAGTGGATTTCCTCAAATCAAAGATAATAAGTAAAAGAAAATATAAAAAAAAAATAAAAGAAAAATAGACTAGACCCATATGTGACTATTACCGTATAAATAAATAAATTAAGCCCTTTATAGCATAAGTATTTATTTCAGGGACTTGTTAACTAATGCTTTTAAGGTCCTGGTTAAAAATTAAAAAGTGGAAATAATTTACAAGTTTTATGTAGAAAAAATTATTTTTTAAACTTTCGATGTTAATGTATCATTCATAAGATAAAATTTTTTCTTTAAATTTCTTAACAAAAATCCTTAAGGTATTTGTTAGCATTTCTCGTTAGTGTATAAGTGATAAGGTATACAACGCATCACCTACAATGTTGGTACATCTTAAACATTTAAGGTTAAATGGATAATAGAAAAGACCAAAATAAATAACGACAAAATACATAAAGGGTAATATACATTATTTAGTTACGAGACCACTTTAAAACAATTGACATGGATCTTCAAGTGCACTCCTCTTAGGATTTTAGGTTCAATTTTATGGTACTAATTTTGATGACGCTTTCATACAAAAATTTGTTCTAACTTCAAATGAGACCACACAAGTTGGTGGTCGGATTAGTCCCCTCAAATTAATAAGTTATTGGATCGAAAACAAAATTAAAAAAAATAAAAAATACAAATAAACAACAAGTTAAAAGGCCGGTAGACCAATTAAACCAAGGAAAAATTTGTGGGTCCCACTTGGACCACCGACAATGGGAAAAGAAGACATACCTGTTCGAGCAAGACATTAAGGTTCCCTTTAGAAACATGGTGGGTTTCACCAAGAATGGGATTGTAGGGAGCAAATCCAAATTTCTGTGGTCGTGTAGTAGAAATGCTCCATGCTACTACTGATATAAGTCTATCTAGTGATGTTTTCCCATTGTTGATGTTGTTTAGCAAGTCTACTCCTGTGGCTGTGGAATATACACATTCACCATACCATTGAAGCTGTGACTTAGGCATGTTGAAGGTAGGTGGTAGCTGTGGAATATACATGCACATTCAAATTCAACAAACAAAATAAATTCATTTTCAATTAGTCAATAAAAATATATGGGTTGATTTATTTTTCTTTAAATAGCTTAGGAATTGCATATTAGAATCCACACACTATTGTAGAGAAGTGAAGAATTGCGGGTTTGAAATCACATCTTAGCTAATCAAATGTAAATACTTGCCTTAAAACGTGAGAGATCAGATCCTAACCGCACGTTCTTGAAGAGACTTAGTACTTGCTGTAATGTATTTGGAGCTTTATAATTCCCATCAGAATCCGATGATTTGTTGTTGTCTATTGTTGCGAGTGGTTTTGTGAGCACAATGTTTTTCTCCTGCATCACAAATACACAAATAAGATTTTACAAGAAGTGTTCCGGTTAGTTTAGATTTTTCACAATCCAAATTCAAATAAATTCATTATGAGATACATTGGATTTCATTTTTCACAAGGTAAGGCTGATGAAATAAAATTCAAGATGGATCAGAGAGACAGAAAGATATATTATATATATGAACGTACCATTTATAAACAAATTAGGTGGCTCGCTGAATATGAATGATCAGTGCGTATTGATGGGATAACCTTTATCCCTACTTACTTCTCTTTCCTCACGAACTTAAGAACACAAAATCTGCCAGCATTTAGAACTTTATAATATACTGCCATAATAGTAACAAACTATATAGTTCTAAAATTAAGTGTGAATCTGTACACTTCCATAACAAATTAATTTTGACTCTTTAAAAAAAAAACAAATTAATTTTGATATAACAAAGGTTAAATTACGCTAGGGGTCCTTTAAGTTTGAGGTTTGTAATAAATTGGTCTTTAAGTTATTTTTGTAACAAATAAGTCCTTTAAGTTTGAGGTTTATAACAGTTTAGTCCTTTAAATTATTTTTGTCACACATAAGTCCTTTAAGTTTGTAAATGTTTTCAATTTAGTCCTTTCTATTAACCAAAACGATGATGTGTCAGAATGACTAAATTGAAAACGTTTACAAACTTAAATGACATATGTGTGACCAAAATAACTTAAATGACCAATCTATTACAAATATCAAACTTAAAGGACTTATGTGTGACAAAAATAACTTAAAGACCAATATGTTATAAACCTCAAACTTAAAGGACCTCTGGTGTAATTTAACCTATAACAAACTATAAATTGGCAATAAATTTGTTTCGTAACAAACTATATTTTAAGGAACTATATTTTGTTAAGAACTGTATTTTTTGTTTTTTTTAGAAAAATGTTAAGAACTGTATTTGAAACGGTTAATTTGACATTAGTCTGTTAATAAAATTTGTTACAAACTAATCTTTATCTTTATTATTCCATAAAAAAACTTTCATTCATAATTAATCTTTTATTAACTTATTCCATAAAATTTGTTTTCAATGAAAATTCCATGAAAGACAACTATCACAAATTTTGTAAAGACTAATTTGAAACAATTTCAAAATTATATATGCTATTGGTGTAACAAACAATTTATCCGATATCCTTTTTTGTGGACATTTTCAATTAACTATGAATTAAAATAAAATTCAACATCATAACTAGATTGAATTCAAATATTAATTAAAATTAGTTCTTCAAAAACTATAAAATTCAACATCTAATTAATTATTTATGAAATCTTTCAGGGATACATATCATTGAATTGAATTTTTCAAAAATTCATGAAGAATAAAAACCTAGTTTTTATGTTCTTTAGGAATGCATCACTATTGAATTCTTAATAAGTTCAAGGAGGATAAAAGTTGATTTATAAGTTCTTCAAGAACCATATAACCAATCTAATCACTTATTGTACAATCCTTCTAAGATGTATCATTACCGAATCCTTGAACGAATAGAGAATAAAACCAAGTTTTTAAGTTCTTCAAGAACTATGCAATGTATTTAAACAATAAAATCAATTCCCTAAACAATCCTTCAGAAATTAACACTTTGAATTCTTCAGGAATCACAAAGAATAATATAGAGATCTTCATGAACTACGTAATAGATCTCTTTAATTTTATATTATGAGAATAATCCTTATGCAATACTTAGAAATGCATATGGAATAATAAAAGTGAATAATAAACACAATAATATAATACAATTCATGTAATAATAATTTAATGTATCTATAAGGTAGTGATTTCAATTGATGGAATTGTAACAGAATGTTCTATAATCATCGATACAAAAATTAAAGCATATTTACATAAAAAAATATATTAAGAAAAATTATACACCCAGTTAGTAAGTTTGTGCTGATAACATGTTATGAAACTCTTAAAATAAGAACAAGAATAAAGAGAAGAGAGAATGAGAGAGAAAGAGAGATGAGAGAGGTGATTATGTTATTGTCTTTTGATGTACAACATGTGATCTAATTTAAGAGAAATACAATGATATAATTTAAGAGTTAAGTACTCAAGGGATAAGTACAAAGAGGTATCACTTATGAGATAAGTAAAATGGTATCGTTTAAGAGATAAGTACAAGGGTTTGTGGACATAGTTATGTTTTTACACCGAAATAAAAACTTATCTTTTTTTGGATACAAACAGATGGCAAAAAAATTCGCAGGTATCCACCAATAAAATCTGTCATGGACATGGGACTGGTAGTTTAACGTGTTAATAAATGAGTATTTAACTTCGCGTTATTTTATGGATACAAATACAAATTTGATAGTATAATTGTCTGCGGGTATCCGTTTATAAATTAGATCTAAAACATCCACACACATATAGATATATATTAGGAGGGATCAATTACATCAAAGTAATTTTAGACCATTCAATATCATTTTACTTGATTCATGTATTTTTTAAATTTGACTGTTAGGATGGTATAAATGTCCCCGTTTATAAATTAAATCTAAAACATCCACACACACATGTATATTAGGAGGGATCAATTACATCAAAGTAATGTCACACCATTCAATATCATTTTACTTGATTTATGAATTTTTTAAATTTGATTGTTAGATTGTAAGTTCATATATTATAGATCATCAATATAAAATTTTACATAAATCTAAAATCATTTGATATGTTATTGAGACTCACCAAAATTAACCGTTTATATATTTTTATTGAACACAATTAATCATTTGATATGTAATATGAGTTTAAATAATTTTAGTATATAATCAAAATACAAGAGATTAGATTTTTAGCTTCTGGTTGGGAGTTTAGAAGGGGATACGAGAACTTTGAGATTTTCTTTTTTATAATACAAAATTCTTTTAATTTGAAAATACTTGGAAGAGTATTTTAGAGGATTTAAGAGACTTATACAAAAAAAAAATATTGTTATAATATTTTTGATAATAAAAATAGATTAATTATGAATATTGTCATCTATTAATCTCTATAAAAATACTATTTCAACAAAAGTGAAAGATTTTTTGGATAACACTTGGGTGACATTAACGACATTGATCAATTAAAATATCCCAATCCTTGTGAAAGAGAGAAAGAAAAAAATTTACTTGTGACATTGTGATTGGTCAATGTCACCAATTCTATATCACTCAAGCCGGATTTTTTTCTTAAAAAAATGTTGAAAAGTTTTTTTTTTTTTTTTCTTTCTTTCAATT
>Ga0315913_1005593_pt1 | contig 15214 bp, 3 predicted proteins | sample MpolsnodulesMG_FD_207736 | JGI IMG/M metagenome (GOLD analysis project Ga0315913, IMG submission 207736) | Medicago polymorpha root nodule microbial communities from Los Angeles, California, United States - small nodules | ecosystem: Host-associated > Plants > Roots > Nodule | place: USA... | reverse complement strand
GCTTATATGTTCTTCTCATTTATTTTATACTATTACATGCTCTCGGAACTCACCCCTTCGTTGTTTGTGTTTGCTGGCTTGGCCCTGCGGTTGCGAAACCGTAGTTCTATAGGTTATGAGTGTTGGAGTCAAGTATATGCCTTCCATGAAGACTTGTTTTGTGTCGTGGGTTAATTTGGGGAAAAGCGCCGCTCTGATAGTGACACTGGGGAAAGGGATATGCTTACTTAATTAGTTTTGTACTGGAAAACCAACCATTCTCTATGATGTAAAAGAAAGTATTTTCAAAAGCAAAGGATTCAATGTTAATATATATTTTTTTTAATAATTTTCAAGGAAGTAAATTATGTTTGTTATGAGTCAATGTGATATCCTAAATCTTGTGAAAGAATTTGTATATTAATATGAAAGATTTTTTTTATTTGACACTCTCTGCTGCACGAATTACACTCTATTTTTGAATAAATAAGAGTAATAATAATTTTGGAATTTAGGGTGTCACAGCTTAACCCCTTTTGGTTAAAAAAAGTATAAAGAATATAGAGACTAATTTGCTCTGACTTATTTTTTTGAAATACTTAAAGTTGTTTTTATTTTTTTAAAGAACAAAATAGGGTCTTGCTTTTTTGAATTAAAATGGATCTTCATTCAAAAATATTTAATCATTTGTCTTAAATCGTCAAAAAAAAATTATTTTTAAATATGCTCAAATTTAGTTGATATACATATAAAACTTTGCTATATGATATGGAAGACACTGGACAAATTTTGGCGACAGTTGAAAACCACTTACTATACAAGATAATACGGTAATACGTTAATATAACTTTCATTTTGCCTTGTAAAAAAAGGATAATATGGTAATATAGAAAATAAGTGTTGGATAAACTAGTAATTACACGTTTAAAGCAATGCAATTCTTATTTTTTCGTCAAACTGACATCGTACTAAGGGCTCGTTTGGATTGAGCTTATGCAAATAAATAAGCTTTTATTTATTATTCATAAGCTTGTTAAGGTAGTTTATGAAAAAACAACTTATGAAGATAAAATTTTCGTTGGTGAGAATTTATGATTCAATAGAAAAACTTATTTATTTGCATAAACTATTTTTCATAAGCTCAAAATGAGTTCAATCTAAATGGGGTCTAAAAAGCATTTGTCATATACAATATATTGCATTCAGTAGACATTCAAACTATGATTTTCTTATAGTGGAGATACTACTAACCAAACCTCGTTGATTTTTGAATCCTTTAATCCTCGATTACGAATGCACCGTGGACGAAAAAATAACTTCTTTGAAAGAATTAATGAAAAATAAATAAAAAAGTCGATTTTTATGTTAATAAAAGAATTTTATGAAGAATACTCCGTCAACTCTTTTTTATAAGAAATAAATGAATCAATAAAAGTTTTTTTTTGACAAATGAATCAATAAAAGTTGTTGTATTACTTTTTTATTTTTTTTAAAAAGTATAATTAATTCATTAAAATTGACACCGATCATCAGAATAATCGAACTTACATATAACGTTGAGAAGAATATAATCCAAAGTCCCAAACAAACATCATAGCAACCTAAATAGTGTATATTATACCAACCAAATCCATATTTTTGTATTGATTCATTTGTCTCCTGTAAAAGTATAAGATGGAGTATTTTTAATTTAATGTAGATGCATATAGCGTGACTGGTAGCACTTGCACATTATTTATCGAATAAAGAATTTTGCATCTGAAAAACTCTAAAATTGTGAGTTTAGATTGCCTGTGGGAAATCAGAATGATACTTAATTTACAAATACTTTTTCATCAGATACTACTTGGACATTAGTCGTTGTGTAGATTCGTGTATTAGTTAGAGATCTGCTCAAAGCTAAGTTAGAGCACAACTTGGACACATTTTCTATTTTTATTTTTGTTTTAGTTATCTAATTATCAAAAGTAGAATCTGAATAGGAGTAATTAATATTGTATTGAAAAGTGAAATGACTTAGTTATTTTAGGACATTTTTTTTGCAAATGACTCAGTTATTATGGGACACTAATGTTTACATATAACCCAGAGAATTAATGAACCACAATTAGTAGGTGGCAGTGCATACTCGGATACTCTGAATTTTTAAATCAATTTGTAATAAATGATAAATAATAAAATAGAACGAAAATATATATTCATTCTGTACCAAACTTTACGTCACTTTAGCAATTTTACAGAGATTAAGAAATGTACATCTTCCGGTCACTATTATAAGCAAAAATCAATATTTCAGATTTATTCATTAAATGATGTATCTGGTCTACAATAAAGATCATATACATCAATTAATGAATGAATCTAAAATGTTGATTTTTGCTTATAATAGTGATTGGAGGGTGTAGTTAATATTGTACAAAAAATAGTAATTGTGAGTTGTTTTACAAAATATTATTCATTAATGGTATGAAAAACATAAATTAAAAGAATTGAAAAAATAATAAATAGTAAGAGACATAATAGGAAAATAAATATTAATGATTTCTTGATATTATAAAATAACATATAATTTGAAACAAACAAATTTGACTAGAATGACATTTTTTTGACGAAATTTACTAGAATGACATATAATTTGAAACGAAGGAAATATTATTTTGAGCAAGGAAAAATCTTTATAATGTGCTTGTGTTTCAAACATAGGGAGTAAATTAAGGTTATTTATTTCCGCATTTTAATTCTCTTCTTACGTGCTCTACTCAATTTCAAAAATATCTTTATTTGGATTATATAATTTGAACTTTTTCTTGTTGGGATTTTTGGATTATATAATTTGTTTCATGTTTAACCAGGTTTCCAAAACAACATTGACATCAACATTAAAATGACATATATGAATATGAAAAAAATGACAGAATTTAAAGAAACATGATACAAATTATCAATAATTGAACATATTTTAATATTAGATCAATAGTTCATAGCACATTTACATTAACAAAATCATTATTGTATCAAATCGGTAGACACCTAAAGGTGAACTTGTGGTATAAGAAGATGGAGGGGAAAGGAGAGAAAGGTTTTTCATGCATCTTGCACATCCTCAAAAGGGAGCAGATGAAAATACAAGATGACAAAATAGGAGAAAGAGACTCTGATAAGCAACCTCAAATCCATACGGATCGCAAATCCAAACCAATCTTTGGTGCAAATTTGTAAAGTGGACCTTCACTCTCTGACCATTCATATTGTCCCTACAAGATGAGAGAAACTTTCGTATGAAAGGCCAACGGTGCAACATTGACATCATAAATACCACTCAGAAGAAATGTATAAAATAAAATGATAGAATGTTAGTTGAAATGAGAATTTGTGAAGAATGAGTGGGTATTCATAGGGTCAATGTTGTCATAGTATGTAACGATGAGTCAAGGGAAGGGAAAAAAACATGGTCAATCCCGGTTGTCCAGTCCATGGAAAAAAAACATGTTAGATGAGCCAGTCGTATTGACCACGCCACAATCCACATTTTGGACAGGTTGAGATTATATAATCCGAAATCATTTGCAGATTATTTTGGATGATATAATCCAAACTTGTCTCAAATTGTGTTAAAACTTGCATTTTGGAGGGATCAGTAGTTTTCAAATTTTGAAATCCAAACCAATCAAGTACGTGATTTTTATGTGGTTTACATTACACCGATAATTTTAGTGGTTCACGAGGCAAACAAACTTCCTTAAATTAGTGTATTTGGTTCATTTGCAAAACACAACGAAGAACCATGAACACTTATCTAGAAGATGTAAACACCAAGCTAGTAGTAGTGTACTACAATGGAAGGTAATCTAATTTATTTGGAGTCCACGTTGATGTCACATCGTTTAACTTGAAGGACCAACGTGACTAAATTAATGACCTTCTCGACCACGGAGATACAAGAAGGGTCAATAGTGTTGAGTATCATCGAAGATAAACTCATATGGAAGTGTTTGGTTCACCAAGATGAAGCTCCTGAACAACAACGACGTGAGAATCATGTTCTCTATATTTTTTTCAGCAAAGTTTGAATCGACTTAGACGCTTCATTGTGTTTGTGTTTTATTATGTTGATTTACATTTTTGAATTATGATGTTGACTTTGTTATGTTGTTGAAATTGTTATGTTTAATGTATGTATGTTGTTGAACCTTGTCAAATCTCAAGTTTTAACATATTCTCGGACTTGTTTAGATTATATAATCCAAAATATTTTGAGAATGAGTTTAGATTATATAATTTGAACCAACCTAGAATGGATTGTGGTGTTACAAACAAGGTTTGGATGGTTTGTGGTGTGTAATGCATTTTAAACATTTTAAATATTTTCTTTGATGGTAGTTACTGTCTAGGAACATTTTATGATTATAAATAACATTGCATTCTTAAACATTTCCATTCATTCTTCGCTTTACATTTTTTTTCATAATTTTTTTAGAGTGTGTTATGACAGCATGGTCAATGCTGCCACTCGTACTCTCCCCAAAATTGATGTGCTATTTATGTAGGAACAATGCAGTGGTAAGCAGAGACTTCATATCATTTAGAATAAGAATTCTTGTTTTTATTAGTTTTCGAATTGTATAATTCGAAAATCTCCAAAAAGTTCAGATTATATAATTTAAAGGAGTATTTTTGGAATATTTGAGGGCGTGTGAGAAGAGAGTATGGTTGGAAAAGAAACTGTCGTAAATCAATCAACATAACTATCCATAAGTATTGTCCAAATTACACATGTGGTTTTTTGTTAATGAACTTATTGTGTTCATTATGTGAAGACGCTTGCTCTTTAGGCACGTAGTGATTGCTCTCAAGCACTCACAGAACGCAATTAACCACCGTTTTCCACTTTTGAGATCAGTTGAGACATTTTTTAAATCCGTTCATCCAATTTAAAAAGTATGCTCTTTGACTTTTCATAGGTGTCGAAATAGCAATTGTCTTTTGTGATACTGTCTTCCTTTGGGCCTATGTTTGATTATTGGGCTAGTAATTGGTCCTAACAGCCTATGTTCATCATGTACAACAACCTTATAAACAAAATATATTGATTTTTTTTTTCTTTTCAATATCTTAACATTTTTTCGTTCTTTATAATTTTCTTTTCATAACTTTATTTTCTCTAATGTGATTATTATTAATATCATTTACAATTATATTTTCTAATATTTTTTTCCTAACCTTATTTTCTTTCAACTTTACAATTATTTTATTTACAATTTTATCACTTTTCTCGTAAGATAACTGGATTTTTTTTAAATATCTATGCATTATATAAAGTTCATACCAAATTTGAAATATAAAATTTTATACTTTATTTTAAATTATTACAATTTCATCTTTTTTCTCAATCAAATTTTTATTTTATTTTTAAATCACACAAGTTTTTGTAATTTGAATTACTTTCATATCCCTCCCTCTAAACCCTTTCTAGTTTGGAGGTTGATGCATGATAAGCTCTCAACAGATAAAAACCTCAAAAGTTTAGGTTGCAATATTCCATCAATGTGCTCTTCCCTTACGAATTGTACTGAATCAACATTCCATCTATTCTTTGAATGTTCATTTGCTCTAAAACTTTGGTCTTGGTTGGCCACAATGTTAAACACAACTCTTCAATTAATTCACTGCAATTCATGATATTTGGCATTTATGTGACAGAAACTGGACTCCTCAGTGCAAAGTGGTAATCAAAGCATGCATCATAAATCTTTTGAATGTCATTTGGTATAGAAGAAATCAAGCTAGATTCCAAGACAATCTGCTCCACTGGTAACAACACAAAGAAAACATCTGCAATTTTTATGTATGAGTTAGGCTCCCATCGTCAAAGAAGTTCTTTGGTCTCCACCTTTTCAGAGTTGGATAAAGGTAAACATTGATGGAGCAGCTGTGAATAATCCTAATAATGCAGCATCTGGTGGAATTTTTAGGAATTTTTTGGTTATAAAATTTTGAGTGGTGCTGAATGCATCACCTTTGTTTTAAAAATAAATTACACATATACTAGTAAAGAGGCAAAACTATCAAATCAATCTTTTTATCTTTTTCCGTGTCAAATTAGTCATCTATTTTTAAATTGTTACTACTAATTTACATCGTAAACCAACATTCGTTCATATTCCACTTTTATTACAAATTTGTCTCCATTGTTAGTGAACGATATACTAAAAAAAAACACTGTTAAATAAAAATTAAAAACGATCATGTTAACTTTGATAGAGCAAACATTATAACAACCATTCTAATGAATGTAGTTGTTATCATAATGAATTGAAGATGTAATTTATCTTTTTAAATAGTCAAATATGACTTTATGTAACATAGATATATAAAACATGAAGTTTGATTAAACAGTGCATAAGGAGGATGAAGTAGGGGAGGTATTCTTCTATATGGCCGCAACACCATGTAAAATGCTTGGGAATATACATAAAGAGATTTATCCCCCAAACTATTAATTGTTTTTTATCAATTTATTTTTTGTTATTATAAAAAATATATTTATATGAGAGTCCAAACATTTTATATTTGATGATCTTGTGATAATACCTCGAACTAGGGGGTGGGAGTATATAATTAAAACATCAAATTTATGACTTGATATCAATATTTGAAGAAATTGATGATTTTCCTTTGTATAAAGTTACTTGGAGTAAGTTGGTTCCATCAAAGATATCGTGTTTTCCTGGAGATTATTGCATAATTGTCTTTCAACTAAAGATAATTCGAAGAGGAATGCAATGCTTAACATTGCATTCATGTGTGGCTGGATGTAATTTGAATGAAACCTCTAAATATTTATTATTCTTTGATTGTCGGGTCTCTAATTTTTTTGGTGGATATTTAATCTTGGTTGCGAATTAGCTGTGGAATGAAAAATAATTGTTTTTATCATGGGGTACGGTTCCAATGTTTGGTTTCTCTTGAAAAGAAATTGAAAGAATGTTTTCATTTGATTTGGTTGACATGCATACAGTCAATATAGAAGCGCCACAATTATGTAGAATTTGGTCAACATGATTGTTTAACTCGTTCTTATTATTGGTAGGGTTATAGATGAAATCCAAAAATAAAACTTTTTTTAAGCGACTTATATCAGTGGAGCACTCAAACACTCAAATGTTCAATAGTGGCTTTTTCGATAACTTAAGCTCTAGTTTTTATTTTTTATTTGGTGTCACTAATTATTTTGATGCTGACATCATATATTCAACATTGTAACTTTTTTGACAAAGAGATCTTAGTAAAAAAACAAAGCTCTTTGGGCCAGTGAGGATGCTAGAAAAATACCCTAGAATAAATGTGATACTATTTGCTTCGATAAGAATAAAGAGGGTTTTGGGGTTTCAAGGATATGTTTAATTAGACTCTCTTTGGAAAGTGGTGTTGGAGAATGCATGTGGAGTAGTTGATTGTTTGGTATAAGGTGTCAGTATCTAGGTATGGGGTGAAGGAGGGCGGGGAAAAGGAAGGAGGGAGAAAGGGTTCTAGGTGGTGGAAGGATATCTTCGCCATTCATAGAGGTAAAGGATTCGGGGTGGGAAGTTGGTATGACGCAAGTTTGGTAAGGGAAATGGGTGATGAAACCAAAACTTTATTATGGTGAGATCAATGGTTAGTGAGAGGACTGTTGCGTGACATGTTAAGACGGTTGTATGACTTATCAGATAACAGTTTATGACGGTGTCTAAGATGTGTACATTAGGTTGGCTTGTGAGGAGGAGCAGATGAAGGAGTGTAGTCTCTTGTTGTCCAACATTTTCTTGCAAGATGAAGTGGAAAATAAATGGGATTGGAGCCTAGATCCAGGTAAAGGATACTCAGTTCGAGGAGCCTATAATTTGCTTTCATCTATGGTGCAAAATGATAGGTCAATATACTATGACTATGTTTGGAACAAAGCAGCGTCGTTGAAGGTCTCATTGTTGTTGTGGAAACTCAGATTAAATCACCTACCAAAGCATCGTCGTTATTCCACATGCTTCAGGCATTTTCTCGAGTGGTTGTGGTCTTGAAGAAATCGTCAATCATTTGTTTGTGGGTTGCATATTTAATCGCAAAATGCAGGCGCATATTTGCCTTCGGTTAGGCATTTCTACGGCAGAGAAGTTACCTATTTTTTGATCATTTTCAGCAATTTATAAATTTATCCAACGACTCTGAAAAACTCAGTTTGCACTCCATGTGATTTGTATGACATTTGTTTAGGTTATTTATAAATAAAGGAATAGATGTATTTTTCAACAAAACGAACAGCCTTTGCAGAAGCTTGTTGACAACGTCAAACTCTTCTCATTTATGTGGTTACAAGCAAAACAAATTAACTTAACATTTGTTTTTCATCCGTGGTGGACTAACTCCATTTAGTGTTTTACTTTTGTCTCTAACAAGATGTGTGTCGATTTATATTGTGACAATATCTTCTCTTGAACTCTAGTCTAACCCTCCTCACGTGGGTTTGGAGCTCCTTGATATATCATTTTGTCTTCTTAAAAAGAAAACGCTCTTAGGGTAATTTTATCAACAAAGTAAAAACTATCACAAGATTAAACTATTATTAGTGTTTTTGCCGAGAAGACATATATTCGTACATGAATTGATGACAGCACCCGAAAGCAGAGTTCACATATGAAAAAAATAGCTGGTTTTCACTATTAAAAAAACAAAAATTAGTGAGGGATATTTAGTGAGGGAAAACGTGAAATTTCGTCACTAAATTTTGTGACCAAGGAATTTATGAGGAATTTTATTTTTTCCGTCACTAGTTTCTCTCGCTAATTTTCCTTTTTCTAGTAGTGTTTATTGAAGATTGAGAGAAAAATGAATGAATATATGCCAATATTATAGGTCTATAATTAATGTTTTGTTATCATGATCTTCCAACCCATGATGTAATTTGGTGAGGCCAATAAATGATGATAACATATATAGTAATAATCCATTAATAATTCAACATAGTAGGCACTAGGCAAGCAATACCATAAAGAAAAAGGTTGAATATATCATATATGGAATACTATATTATGACATATTAGTTTGGTTATGGAGGAAAGTAAAGAAAAATATCATTAAAAGAATATTACGTGGCTATTTGCCCACGTGATTTGGTGTAATTGTTGGAGAAATTCTAATATGGTCACATGACCAAATAAAAAGTGTTTGGTCACATACACATAAAGAAATATTTTTTTAATAGTAAAGAGGAAATTGATAAAAAAATGATTGAATATTTTAAGGACCATCTTTTTATATGTGTGTGTCCAAACACTATTAATTTGGTCTTGTGAGCATGTAATAATACCTCAGAAAGTTGTCTATAAATAAAGTTATATGCATGTTCTCCAAAACACACACACAAAAGGAAAATCGTATAGATAATGGCATCAAGGCCTGGAATTCTCACTGATTGGCCATGGAAGCCTCTTGGAAGCTTTAAGGTCGGTCTCTCTCTCTCTCTCCTTCTTTCTTGGTGAAGTTCTCTCTTACATATTCTACACCGTATACACTAAGATCATAGTCACTATATCGAAGGATAAAAGTTATGCACTATAATTAAATTCATAATACAATATTGTGATTTCAACAAGCGTGAATATATACTTGTATTTCTTTTGAAGTGGCAAAGAATGCACTATATACACTTGCATGATTTATCGATGAAATTACAAAAAAAAAAAAAAAAAACACAAAAGCATATATACCCTACGTTATGGTACGATAATTAAAGTCTTAATTACATGATCAGGAATGATTTGATACGAGGAATACAATTCAGAGATCTACTTATTACTAAATCTACGTCACCATCATACATTTATTCATAATTTTCTTTTTTAGGGGTTTTATTCATAATTTGCCTATAATCAAAAGTAGTTATTTAATTTTTTTTTAGTAAATGGAAAAAATGACAATAATCACGTTAGATTTTATATCTATTAGCTAGAAACAAGTTAGTTTTTTAATGTATAGGAACAAATGTTAGTGTTTGCCAAATCCTATGTTTTGCTTGAGCTTGTTGCGACGGTTTTTGTTCGTCTTAGTTGGTGATCTTTTGTATGGTGGGTTTGAGTACCCCTTGTACTCATTTCAATTAAATCTTGTTGCTTATAGAAAAAATATACATATGTTAGCATTTATTCCTTTAGTTTTTATCAAAATAAATTATTCTAAGACTCATACGTAAACATTGTTTTGGTGTTAATAATTAATACTTGATTGTGTAATTTTGCAGTATGTGGTACTAGCTCCTTGGGTGATTCACAGCACGTATTCTTCGATAGTGAAGGATAAGAGTGAAAGGGATGTATCTACATTTCTCGTATTTCCATTTTTGCTATGGCGTGTTCTTCATAATCAGATATGGATATCTCTCTCTCGTTACAGAACTTCCAAAGGCAACAATAGAATTCTTGACAAGGGAATTGAGTTTGATCAAGTTGATAGAGAAAGAGATTGGTTAGTTAGTTAAATTTATGCATCATCCATGCATCTAACCTCCAACCCTCCTTAAATCATTTTATTAAGTTTATTTTAGTGCTATTATACTCAATTCCTAACTATTCAATTGAGACAAATAATGCTTATAAAAAAAGTGAGAGAAATATCAATGTTCTTCAATAAGTACTGGATGCAGCTTAATTTTTTAGGGTTAAACATATTTTTCGAATCTATTAATTGGGTGCCTTTTAAGTTTTTTAGCTCCTTTTAATTTTTATTGTTATTTTAGTTCCCATTTTTTAAAATTGAACTTTTTGATCCTCTAATTTCATATTTGTTGCAATTTTGGTCCCGATTCATTTTTTTTTGGTCCAAAAAATGGCGACTATCGACACCTAAAAAGGTAAATTTCGGTCTCAAATAATATTTTATCTTTACATTCAAAATCAACACAATAGATTTGGCGTCAAAAATCACCATTTTTAGGCAAATTAAAAAACATGGATTGTAACAAATGTTAAAATAGATGAACTAAAAATGTTTGATATTAAAAAAGGACGATTATTCGTGTGAATTGGATAAAATAGGAGGATAAAAAGTGTAATTAAACTATAACTTTAATCACGTACAACTTTTTCATTGAAAAAGTCACAAAACAATTTTTTTTCATTGAAAAAGTCATAAAACTATTATTTCCTTATACAATCAAGTATAAGAAACTAAATCAATTAAAAAAAAACAATTTTAAAAACTACTAGAGAAGGTTTGTTATTTGTTTCTGTCAGATAGTCTAACAAACATTTGGTTTTTTTCACTTCTTGTCGGTGTTAGTTAGGTTTAATATTAATATCGGGGTTGGCCTAAACATAACTTGAGACAAGGCATTCTTTAGAATCATAGTCCATTCAACTCAGAGATTGACAATTCAAATATTCTTTTTTTTTTTTGTCAAGTAACCTAGTGGTTGTAGCTCACACATTTTAAATGTGGAGAAATAGAGTATTCGGGTTCAAACTCTGACCCTACATATAATATACAATATCACTACCAATTGAGTTAAACTCACGGGAACACAATTCAAACATTCTTATGCCTAACAAAACTTTAATTTTGTCTATTCTTAGACCTCACCCATCTTTAGGTATATTATAAGATGTTTAACGTATAAACTTAAGAATTTAATTAGTATACTATCTCAATATACAAATACTTTACATCTATTAATGAATATGAAAACAAACAAGATGTCATATTCATTAATTGACATGGTAACACATCTTTAAATGCATAAGTAAAATAATTTTGTACTTGATGTTTAGTCAAATTTTTATTACTCTCTTTTTTGCAATTATGAACTTATGAACTTTTTCTTTCATACATCGTTGATAGAAACTAATTTTGTAAATGCTAAAGAATGCCATTGCCCCTGAGGGCGTTTATTAAAGAAATAAAATATTGAAATTCAATATTTTAAATGTTTAAAAATTATTGTTTTTAATATTATTTTTAATACAAAACTACAACTTTTAGTTTCTTTAACACTTTTGCAAAATAAGTTAGGGATCTCAATATAGACCTAATTCTCCAACTCCTCATTTTAACTACTTGAGCTACACGTTTACCTTATAAGTTTGGGATCTTTTATCAAACTCCATATATATTTATATGTTTATTTCATTTTAAAAATATGTTTACCCTTATTGATTTTTTTCCTAATGATCTATACAGGGATGACCAAATATTGTTCAATGGGTTACTATATTATTTGGCATGCTATACATTGGAAGGAGCGTCACGTCTTCCATTATGGAGAACTGATGGAGTGATTATTGCAATATTGCTTCATGCTGGAGCAGTTGAGTTTCTTTACTATTGGTTACACAGAGCCCTTCATCATCATTTCCTCTACTCTAGATATCATTCTCATCATCATTCTTCCATTGTTACGGAACCAATCACTTGTGAGTAACGTTTTTCATTTAATGGTTTTGATTCTAGAATTCAATGCATGGCAACAACTTTTTGTGTTTTGCATTAAATTCATATATGTCAGGAAACTTCCTTTCACATTACTCCTATAAAAGGAAACTGAGTTGAGTCCTGCATCAATGCATGCAGTTGTCGTTGTCGTTATTACGGAAGGTGGAAATTAATTGGTTCAAAATTGACAGTTGAGTTTTAACTTCACTTGAAACGCGGGAAATTCAGATATTTTGGGTTCACTTGAAAAATATACATTGAAGTCTAACTTAATACCACTCTTCAAAAGTCTTCTAAGTACAACTACCACTCTTCAAAAGTCTTCTAAGCACAACTCAATTTCTAGTTACAAGGACAATTATATGCAGTTCTGGGTCAAACTCTAAACTATTTGACCAAAAAATAAGTCTCAGAGTGCTAAACTACTTGACCAAAAAATATTACTCTTCAAAAGAACACTTATACTACTAGTAGTAGGATCTTTTGGCCAAAAAATAAGCCTCGACTGCTAAACTAGCTCGTTGAAGTCTAACTTTATACTAACCATAAAAAAACTTACTCGTAGATCACACTAGTATTTAATTTTATTTTTATTTTTAGAGAAGCGGGATTTTAATTTTGTTCACTATGATTAAGCTAGCTACACATTGAAGTCTAACTTTATACTACCATTAAAAAACATCATACTACTAGACACTAGTATTTTAATTTTGTTCACTAAGATTAACCTAACTACACATTGAAGTTTAACTTTATACTACCTTTCAAAGAAAACTTTATACTAATAGAAAGATCTCATTTTCGTCCCCACGAGCTTAACTTAGTTGATAGAGACATTGCATAATATATACAAGGGCCGAGGTTCGAACCTACCCTACATATTCACCTTAATAGGTCAATTTCTAGCCACTTGACTGCTTGAATAAAAAAATAAGGCCCACTTTTCTGATGGTCGTGAATATCGAATGTTAGGGGTGGGAAAAGAAATTCATCCATTTAAATATGTTGTTCAACAAACATTGTTTAATTTAATTTGGGCCGTATCTTCAGCCTTGTCGTAAGTTATATGAAGAATTCTGCTCTTCTCCCATAAAAATTGCCCGCTCCCAACCAAACTTTCGAAAATACCCCTACGTGACTTAAGTCATGATGCATGAGTCAACTCACGCAGGTTATAAACTATGCGTGAGTTAACTCATGTAGGTTATAAACCTTGCGTGAGTTAACTCACGTCGGGGGGGTTCAGTGTGAATTGTCAGCGTGACTTAAGTCAAGTTATGTGAGTTAAGTCACGCTGAGTTTAACACATGCGCAACTTAACTCACGCAAATGTATTTTTGGAAGTTTGGTTGGGAGTGAACAAATTATGTTGGGAGAAGAGCAGAATTCTTATATGAACTTGCTTTTATTAAAAAATGAATAAAGTTTTAGAGGTGTTTCTCTTTTTGGTCTTCCAATATTTCTAAGTCCCTTAAATACATATTCGGTAGTTATCAACCGTTTTTTGGTTAAACATACAACTAATAGACAGGCACGGATGCACATAGTGCAAATTGAGGGCAATTGCCCCCACTACTTTTCTATATTAATTGTTTGTTAAATCTTTGATATTTTAATTATTGTCCCTTCTTAAAATAATAGATTGCCTCTATTAAATGAAAATTTATACTATAAAAGAGTATTATTTATGAATTTTATAAAATTAAACGTGTAAATGCATTTGAGATGAAATTTTAAATGATTTTTACCGTACTTTTAAATATAAATACATGTAAGTATCAATTTTAATTTGTAGATGTTAACGAGTCTTTAATTTTTTCAATATATAACAGTATAGTGTTTTTTTGGGAACAATATAGTGTTTATAAAGTATTTTGCTTAATGATAATAATGTTATTATTTTATCAATTTTGCATTGTTAAAAGTTTTGCATAAATATTTATCATTTAAAATTTTGCCCCAGCAAGTCAAAATTTCTGGATCCGTCACTGCTGATAGATAACTATCGAATGTGTATTTAGAGAGTCTTAGAGATATTGGAGGCTAAAGAGAAACGTTCAAGTTTTAGAAGCTTATCACAAAACTGCTCTAGAATTTATTTTTTTAGAAGCTTATCACAAAACTGCTTTAGAATTTATTTTTTTTCTTTTCAATATGGTTTACGGAGTTATTTATTTCAAAAGAACGTCATACATGCAATTATATACCTTAGAATCCTTCACACATAAAAATAAACAGCAGGGTACACTGGTTAAAAATAATAAAAAGATATGTAGGTATATATGTATCCCAATTTTTAGTGGTTGATTTTCTTTATTATGAAAGTGGTTGTATATATATCCACTCCATTAATTCATATTACCACTGTCTTTTGTCATAAAAGACACACATATTATATTATCTGATTGGCCAGGTGTGATCTATGTTATATGATAAAACAAACATGAGTTGACAAATTATTGTTGAGCAATTATTATTTGCTTATATCTAATCTGATAGCCATAATATTATGTTGGTGCAGCTGTCATCCATCCATTTGCTGAACACATATCATATTTCCTTCTATTTGCAATACCCAAGTTAACCCTTGTCTTCACAAATAGAGCTTCTATTATAGCAATGGTTGGATATGTCACTTACATTGATTTTATGAATAACTTGGGTCACTGCAACTTTGAGATTGTTCCTAAGTGGCTCTTTGATATCTTCCCACCTCTCAAGTATCTCATGTACACCCCATCGTAAGTATTTACATTTATAGACTATAGTATTATAT
>Ga0315913_1005591_pt1 | contig 15216 bp, 15 predicted proteins | sample MpolsnodulesMG_FD_207736 | JGI IMG/M metagenome (GOLD analysis project Ga0315913, IMG submission 207736) | Medicago polymorpha root nodule microbial communities from Los Angeles, California, United States - small nodules | ecosystem: Host-associated > Plants > Roots > Nodule | place: USA... | reverse complement strand
GGGTTTGAACTTAGGATTTTACAAAATGTTTTTACAACCAAACGACTAGTTTGTAAAATTTGAAGATAATTTTTCAAACCACATTAGTATATTTGTTCAAATCTTTCAAAATACACTGTAACTATAACATGAAGGGGCAATTGAGAAATTATAAATATTTAATTGGTATAAAATTTCACACGATGGAATGCTTTCTTGATTTTATTTACCTTTGGGCCAAATACAATTAATCGATCGGAAGATAACTTCCGATGGATTTTTAGTAAAAAATCTGATCAAAAGACATGTTCCGATAAATTGAGAAACTTTTGAGCAAACATAAGGTGTCTATAGAGCAAATATGAAGATTGTTTTGCAAAACCAAGTTCATTCTTGCATGATCCCGACTGAATTGGATCCCATGCAACACAAATTTCAAATATTATTATATGATCTATAAACTTCCCTCATGACAAGATTACCATGAATATTTTAATAGCACATTTTATGACGAGGCTAGCTGGCTGAAGTTTAGCCAAATTGATTGCACCCTTTTCAAGTTCATGACTACTACTAACTCGGCTCCAACCAAAACAGTGTCCTACAAAAGGACCCTCCTATGTGGAATCTTACAACTATCCAAGTAGTAAAACATGTTTCTGTCTTACACTAAAATCATGATTATTATCCTATTCCTCTTTATTTATGTTGGACTAACCAATGGTGCCAATCAAAAAATACCCTTCCAAGGTAGAGAAGGGCAGTGGCAACTGCTTCTCAACAACACTGGCGTGGTTGGCATGCATATGGCCTTAACCTACAAAAACACTGTCATCATGTTTGATCAAACTGGTGCAGGACAATCTCGTTACAAACTTCGCAAACGCTTCAACAACGGCACTAGGTGTACAACAAACCAGCTCGATTTAACCGATTCAACATGCTATGCTCATTCAGTAGAGTATGATATCAGTGCCAATAGAATAAGACCTTTGAGACTTGACACTGATCCTTGGTGTTCCTCTGGCTCTTTCCTAAGCAATGGAACACTTCTACAAACAGGAGGTTATCATCAAGGTGCCAAAAGAGTTAGATTCTATAGACCCTGTGGGAGTAACCACCAATGTGATTGGATACAATCAAGGAAATCTTTATCTGATGAAAGGTGGTATGCTTCTAGTCAGATTCTACCAGAACATGACAGAGTTGTTCTTGTTGGTGGAAGAGGAGTTTTCACATATGAATTTGTTCCAAAACATAGTCCTAATGAAAAAGCTTTTGATCTTCCGTTTCTGCACCAAACCAATGACAGAAACTCTGAAGGGAATAACCTTTATCCCTTCACTCACCTTTCATCAGATGGAAACTTGTTCATTTTCGCCAACCGCGATTCCATCTTACTCAACTTGAGACGCAACAAAGTTATCAAGACGTTCCCTCGGATTCCAGGAAACGGGTCAAGAAACTACCCGAGCTCCGGCTCATCAGTGTTACTCCCATTAGACCATAAAGACAAGTTCCAGAAAGTTGAAGTTATGGTATGTGGAGGTTCAGCTACAGGGGCACTCAGAGCTGCTAGAAGACAAAGATTCATTGAAGGCTTAAGATCATGTGGGAGAATGGTGATCACAGGGAATAAGCACAATTGGGAAATGGATTACATGCCGAAACCACGTTTCTTACATGACATGTTGATTCTACCTACAGGGAACATGTTGATTATAAATGGTGCCAAACATGGTTGTGCAGGATATGACAATGCTAGAAATGCTTCACATGAGCCTTATCTTTATAGACCAAATAAAAGACTAGGGAAAAGGTTCAGCGTCCTTAAGAGAACAATGATAGCAAGAATGTATCATTCATCAGCAACTCTTCTTCCTGATGGGAGAGTATTAGTTGCTGGTGGTAACCCACATGGGAGATACACCTTTAACAATGTAGCATATCCAACTGAATTGAGACTTCAAGCATTTGTTCCACATTACATGGAAAAGAGGTATCATGCTTGGAGACCAAGTAACTTGACCATAGGAAATCATGTAATTGGGTATGGCAAAGAGTTTAGTGTGAGGTTTTTATTGGGGAGGAGGCCAAGTGATGAGATGAAGTTTAGTGCTTATTCGCCACCGTTTACTACTCATTCTTTTTCAATGAATCAAAGGATGTTGAATCTGAGATGCAAGAGAATGGTGAGAAGTAGTGAGGGATGGGTGAATGCAGTATTGGAAGCTCCACCATCATCTGTTGTTGCACCTTCTGGTTATTACTTGCTCACAGTTGTGAATGGAGGTATTCCAAGCATGTCTCAGTGGATTCAGTTTGCACATGCCTAGGCTTCTTTATATGAAAAAATATTTCAAAGGGATCTATACTTGTTACAAGTATTGAAAGAAAGCTATATAGTTATAGTTAATTATATACAGTTCCATTTGGCTTTGAAATTAGTATATCTGATAAAAAATTATATGGAGTGGGGTATGCTGTAGTGGTTTTCACATATACAAAAAGAAATTGTTTGATAAGCTCGTTTAAAATGGAAGTTTTCTTTTGTTTATAGCCTTACTATTTCAAAATTAATGAAAATGTAGTCCTCTGACCAAAATCCAGAAGTTTCTTCAATAATGATTTGCAAAACGACATTTAAGCTTGAGGAGTCAAAATCAAGCAATTGTAAAACTTGAGGAGTCAAAACCAAATTTAAGCTTATTATTTTATTCAATGTTGGATGCATGAATTAATAAGTGCAAATTAAACAAGAAGATAAAAGACAAAATTACACTTTTAGTCTCTTAACATAATTTCACGTAAAAGTTTGGTCCTTTATCTTTTCTTCATTTCAGTTTTGTCCTTCTGGTCCATTTGCGTATGGATTTTCAAGCTTCAAAATCATGGTTTTATTTTCTTATGGCCTCCCGATCTTCAAATCTATGATCTTTCATCTATGTTTGCATATAAATATTAGATTTGAAGGTTGAAAATCCATATGCAAATGGACCAAAAGGACAAAATTTAAATGAAAAAAAGATAAAGGACCAAATTGTTACCTAGAATTAAGTTAATAGACTAGTGTAATTTTGCCAAGATAAAATGTACCACTCAACCAATATTTTAGCATATGTTGATATTGTTAGACTGTAAATTTTATATGATGTTTATTCGCACAAAAAAGAAAGAAAAGAATACACCAATAACTACTAATTTCTCTATATTTCTTTGTACTTTTTTTTTGTATAACTATTTGTAGTACTTTTAAACTAACAATATTTAAAAAAAATATCATAAACTGTTTTCTTTTTTCTAAACAAAAAATATCATAAACTTATCAAACATGTGAGAATAGAATACGTAATAGTAATGTGATTGGCTGAAAAGTCTACCTAACATTCTGGACTATTTGGATAAAATTTTGTGTAAGCTGACTCATCCTTGACATGGCACCGCATATGTAAATATAACTTTACTCTAGTATTTTCGTTCTGATTTTGTTCCTTTTCACTTTCTAATACCTGCTACTATACTCTAGCATATACTACTTTTGGATATATCCATGTATTTTATTATAAAGAAAAAGGATCAACGTAACCTTATCCTAGTTCTAGACACTTTTCAAAACCCTTTAATCAATATACCTGTTTCCCCCAAACGATACAACCATCACCAGTTGTTGGTCCACCACTTGCATGCTCCAACAAAATTTCGAGTCAGAACTCAAAATTAGTAACAGATAAAAAAAAACGTTCCTAATATCTATGTTCCATAAAATATTGTCACCTCCCTATAAATTAACCAACCTTCTTCCACCCCAGCTCAAATTATACAATTCATCATTCATCAACAAATTTCAATATCCTTTAACATTCTCAACTTCATTTTTCTGTTCTTATTCTCTTACTTCTCTAAACTTTGTTCATTCTTTGGCTACAAACATGACTATTTCGGTTTTACCTAAGGTGAAGGACGAGTGCCTTATGGTGAGGGGCAACGTGATTCTCACACATGTCCCTCAAAACATTGTTGTTTCACCTGTTTCAGCAGGGTCTGCTTTTTTAGGTGCAACTTCTCCTATTCCTAGTTCCCGTCATGTCTTCACTCTCGGCACTCTCCGGTGAGTCTCATCTCTTCTCTTTTCTTATAGCAGCTAACTGATATTGTAGCCGACAGCGGATAAGTTAGCTAATAATGAATATGATTGTAATATAGAACAGCTGTATAGAAAATTCCACGAGAATTGTTTATAGAAACTTAATTTTTGTGTATTTTAAAAAAATATGCAGGGGATATAGGTTGTTATCTTTATTTAGAGTGAAAATCTGGTGGATGATACCGCGTGTTGGGAAATCCGCAAGTGATGTTCCAATGGAAACTCAATTGCTTCTAGTGGAAGCAAGAGAAGAGTCTGCTCTTGAGACAGAATTTTCTTCTGATTCTGAAGCGACAGAAGAAGTCAATGCTTCCTACATTCTCTTTTTGCCTGTGTTGGATGGAGCTTTTCGCGCAACTTTGCAAGGAACCGCGTTAAACGAGCTCCAATTCTGCGTTGAAAGTGGTTAGTTTGCTCATATTTCTTCTGATTATATGATTAACTCCTTGTGTAAAAAGAAAGACAAGAAATTTTTTTGCATTATTAATTTATCTTTCTCAGCTTATGAATATGGATTTTGATTGCCTCAGGTGATGCCTATGTTCAAACTTCTCAATCACTTGAGGCAGTGTTTGTAAATTCAGGGGACAATCCATTTGAGCTAATCAAAGATTCTATCAAGTATGTTTTCTTGTTCTAGAATTTCCCTACTCTTTAGACGATGTTTATTAGAGTTAAAAGCACAGATTTCATATTCATTTTTATTTCTAATGACATAGGATATTGGAGAAACACAAAGGAACTTTCTGTCATCTTGAAAATAAGGAGACTCCGGTACATCTTGATTTGTTTGGATGGTGCACTTGGGATGCATTTTACACTCAAGTAAATCCACAAGGAATAAAAGAGGGCATTCAAAGGTACGTAGTACTAGTACTATAATGTACATTTTCATGTAACTTTACCTATGTGATAAGCCTGCAAATTTGAAAACTTTGATGATGATTTTGTTTTCTATTAAATTAAACAGTCTCTCAAGTGGAGGTTTTACACCAAAGTTTATCATCGTTGACGATGGATGGCAAGAGACGCACAATGAATTTTTCAAAGAAGGTGAACCAATAGTTGAAGGAACCCAGTAAGTCTCTCATTTCAATTGAGATCACATTTTTTCCCTCCATTTCTTAGTCCTCTGCTCACATCTTTTACTATTTATTAGGTTTGCAACAAGGCTAATAGACATTAAGGAAAATATTAAGTTCAGAAGCGCAGGCTCCAACAATTCTTGCAACAACCTCCATGATTTTGTTCACTCTATCAAACAGAATTTGAGTGTAAAGTAAGATATCTAATCCCAATAAGAAACCTATTTAACTTCCATTCCATGATTCTCATTAACTTAAGAACTGACAATGAGTATGATTGTTCATTCCGCAGACATGTTTACATGTGGCATGCTTTAGCTGGTTATTGGGGAGGAGTACTCCCGTCTTCAAACGCGATGAAAAAATATAATCCGAAGCTTGTATATCCAATTCAATCAGCCAGCACAACGGGGAATCTTAGAGATATAGCCATGGACAGCCTGGAAAAATATGGAGTGGGAATGATAGATCCATCAAAATTTTATGACTTTTACAATGACTATCACAGTTATCTTGCTAGCTGTGGCGTCGATGGAGTCAAAGTAGATGTCCAAAATTTGATAGAAACATTAGGTTCAGGGTACGGTGGACGTGTTTCATTAACAAAACGGCATCAAGAAGCATTAGAGACATCAATAGCTAGGAACTTTGAGCACAATAACCTCATTTGTTGCATGTGTCACAACTCTGATTCAATTTACAGGTTTACATCCTCACTAGTGTTAAGCTAATAGAATCTTAAATTTTCTTCATATTCCTTTTTTGACGAGTCATCCTTTTTTCATTACTCTCGATTGTTAGTTCAAAGAAGAGTGCAGCAGCAAGAGCATCTGAGGATTTCATGCCAAGGGAACCAACATTTCAAACCTTACATGTTGCGTCGGTAGCTTTTAACAGTCTTCTTCTGGGAGAGATATTTGTGCCAGACTGGGACATGTTCCAAGTAATATTCTTGTCTCATTACTTTGCTAAACATTTCATGTCTGAAAATGTTGATGAGTCTAGTAGCTTCATATTGACTCTGAAATATTTCTTTTGTAGAGCAAGCACGAGACGGCTGAGTTCCATGCTGCAGCAAGAGCAATAGGTGGTTGTGCAGTATATGTTAGGTAATGCACCAAATCTGATAGAATTCTTGATCTTACTTGTTTCCCTCAAAAACCTTTTTAATTGTATTAATTGAAGAAAAACTTATAATCATCAAATTTGATGCATTACAGTGATAAGCCTGGCAATCATGATTTTAACATCTTGAAGAAGCTAGTACTGCCTAATGGATCAGTCTTGAGAGCAAGACATGCTGGCCGTCCTACTCGAGATTGTTTGTTTCAAGATCCAGTAATGGATGGTAAAAGGTAAGTTAAATTGCAACTATTTGTCTCTAAATGGCCACTTTTCTGATCAATTTTCATTCTTACTGAGTAACCATATTATTATTATCGATTCTTTACAGTCTGCTGAAAATTTGGAACTTGAATAAGCTGACTGGGGTGATAGGTGTCTTTAATTGCCAAGGAGCAGGAAGCTGGCCAATGAAACCATCGGAAACCACACCGACACACTTAACCATTTCAGGAAAAGTTAGACCACTTGATGTTGAGTTTCTTGAAGAGGTTGCTGGTGAAAATTGGAATGGAGACTGCATACTATATGCCTTCAATGCAGGTTTGAAGTTAAACTTAGGGCATGTCTGGATTAACTTATTTAAATTTATCTACTTATATAAACACTTTTAAGGCTGTTTGAGATAGCTTATGGAACAGCTCATGTTATGTCTATAAGTTGTTTTCGGCTTATTTTCTTAAGCTTTTCAGGATAGCCTAAGAAGTAACTCTTAGATAAGCACTTAAATGTATAAAGGGCTTAAGTAATGTCTAAGCCATTTCGTAACTCAACATCCAACATGCTTACAAACTGTACAATTTTGCAGGCATGCTTTCCAAGCTGCCTAGTAGAGGAAAACTAGAAGTATCATTGGAGACTCTTCAATGTGAAGTATATACAGCATCTCCAATCAGGGTTAGTGTCCTGACATTGTTATATAGTACATTTTATGAAAAAACATCTTTGATTATTTACCAAGTCCAATAATGTTATAAAATGCTAACATATGTATACACAGGTATTTGGTCACGATGTGCAATTTGCGCCAATTGGATTGCTTGAAATGTACAATTCAGGAGGAGCTGTAGAAGAATTGTCCTGCATAAGAGATGCTGCAAATTGCATAATAATAAAAATCAAAGGCAGAGGATGTGGCCGATTTGGAGTGTACTCCAACGTTAGACCGAAACATTGCTTGGTGGACATGAAGGAGGAGGAGTTTTCCTACAACTCTGAAGATGGATTATTGACCATTAAACTTGATGGTGAAGGCAACTCAAGGGACATAGAATTTGTATTCTGAGGTAGCTGTGTTAAGTCCAGAGCGAAAATCGATTTTTGTTGAGTGTTCTTTTCTAATTACCTAACTCCTATGGTAAGCATACAAAAGAATTTTTCATTGTACCAAAAAGGAAAAGAATTTGTTCAATTTTGATGCACAAAATTACAGATGTGACACGTTCTCTTTCTAAAGGTTGAGCCAAATAAAAAAAATTCAAAGATACTTATGATCTATTCATTCTTTTTAAAATGTATTCAAAAGGAAAATTATTACTAAGATTATAAAGAAGGAGTGGAGAAATATTTATTTATCGTAGGATTTGGCTCCTTCAAAGTGAACGACAATAGTAGTTAATACATAAATTATTAATATTATATGCATATGCATAACAAATTATGAGTGGTTACGATATAAAATTTTGATTTTCTCACTTTACTAAATACTTTTTTAGAATCCAAAATTTTCAAATCCTATCTAATGGCCATTGATCACATGTTGCCTATCAAAGGTTAAGTGAATCCTATTCTTTGTGGCACATAGTTTGTTTTTTACTATTGACCTAGGGTTCAACAAATACACAAGTACACAACAAGGGGATAGGACTAGGAGTGTCGTGGGTTGAACCCACACACCAACATTTATATGTCCCATTAATGCTAAGTGCTAACCATTACACTACAGCATCAAAGACAAATGAAAATATTTCGTGGCATATTGGAATATAGCATTACTCAATAAAATCAATATAATACAACTATATAATTTTAATTGAAGAATTTTTTCTTTTGTAATGAACACATAAATTTTATTGGAAATTTCGTCAAGGTTGATGGTTTTATTTTATTTTATCTTATATTATTATTCTTTTAGAAGTTATTGATGACAGAAAAAGGTAAAATATCAATTTATATCGATAATGGAAAAGTATTAACTACATCAAATAGGTATACAAGACTTATGTAGCTAATAAGAACAAAACTTGCTAGTGCAACTAACAAACTAATGTAACTAATTAGAATAACTAACATTTACATCTAATTCTTAAAAATAAAAAAAAACATTTACATATAATATTCTCTTCTAAGCTAGAATGTGCATACTACACTTATAACCTGGAGTAAAAATACAACAAGAAACATAAAAAAAAAAAATCGACTAAAAATACCTAGTTACTCGTTATCTTTATGGAAAGAAACTAAAATGAATGAAGCTAGAATAAATAAAATTGCTTGATAATCATTATCTTTGTGAACGTTACTCTCTCCATCCATACATCTAAGCACTCATTTAATTTTATTTTTGTCCATAAATGTAAACTTCTTTTCAAATTATTAGATGCATTTATTATTTTTTTCCTAAACATATCCCTAATTAATACTGCTAACTTGTCTTGAAATTTGAAAAACCAAATTTAATATACATACAAACAAAAGACAATTTGGTAATATTAACACACAAAACAGACACATTAATTACACTGACAACTTTTTTTAAGAAATGTGAAAAAAGCAAGGGAACTTAAAACGGAGGGAGTATGAGACTAAAATAAATGAAATTTGCTTAACCATCTATTGTATTAATGGAGAAGTTAAAATGTCAATGTCAATTAGACCAAAAGAATGAGATTCGCTTAACCATTTATTATCTTTATGGATAAAAGTTAAAATGTGAATTAGGTAAAAAATGAATTTGTTTAACTATCCATTAATAATATGAACTAATGTAAACCAAGAGCCCTTAAATAAAATAATATAAATCTCTTTTAGCTTAATATAAGCATCAGATTCAAATTGAAGCTTGTGTATGTAACAATGTTAAAACTCTTTGGAAGAATTGGTCATTTATTGGATCTTATTATGTTTGATGAGCTAGTCTATGTAGTTGCATACGAAAAATACTCGATTTATATCCAATTATATGAAATGTCTACGTGCATGAAAATTCATAAAATTTAATAAGGATTCGTGTTTCATTAATTAATATTTTTTGGTACAAAAAATAATTATATTATAACGGTTAATTAAATCATAATCAATATATAGATTGTGTTCGTTCTATGAAATTAGTACAAATATCATCGCATTAATATTGGACTATAATTTAGCACAAAATCTAGAACACGGTAATTTTTTTAATAACTATTATTATTTTTTGAATAAATAACTATTATTGAATAGTAATAATATTTTTTTAGAGGAATAATGATAAATTTTTAAACAGTAGTTTGAGATGAATGTCTTGATATTGAATACCATGTAGTAGACAATATGTAACTACTCTTGAGAACGTTTTCATGAGTGGTTAAGTTTCACTAAAATTATTGAGTTCATTAAAACTATTGAGAGAGGGTTCACTCTAATCTATTACCTATCTAACTAAGGAGATCGAATTCTGCAATTATAAGAGAGACTATTTGATTAGAACAATATATAAAACTACTCAACAACTTTCAGCTAAAATTTTAGATCACCTACAATAGAAGTATCTTACTCTTTTAAGACTTGATGCCTAAATGATACTTTCATTGTGGAAAAAGAAAATTAATATTGGGGAAAAGTGTTTTGTGAATTAGAGTGATATATATAGACCCATTTTTTCAATATTAGAATATTAAAATATAATGATATAGAGTTATTGATAAATGATTAACGAATCTCATTTAAAACATTTGTAATGAAGTGTTGGGTTAAAGAGATTACATATTTATTAAGTACTGTTACTAAAAAAAAATATGAATGAAAGATATGTACAAGTTTCATGCTCTATTGAGTCCATTAATTTGGAGTAATGATATTTGAACAACTATTTTGATATAACTTTTGGGATAACTTTGTTGTTCTCTCTTTTCATTGGTCAAAAACAATGGAGAGAGAAAAAGGAAAAGAGAGAATAAAAAGATAATGTGAGTATGAGAGAGAAAGTTGTACAAAAATAGTTGTACAAATATCATTTCTGTTAATTTGGTAGGAGATTGAGTTCAAAACTCTCAAAATATGCTAGTAGTATGCCTAGTGGTTGTTCACCTGCCACCATTTTATTGTTAACAAAATAATAAAATGTATATTCCTTAATCTCTTTATATAATTACAAAGCAGTAGTATAATATTCAGGGTCGGCCTTGGCCTTAGGCTTGGGGTGCAACCATTGTGCTCAGTTTTTTTTTTTTTTTATAATATTTTTATGACAAAAAAATACACTCATTTAATCACTAAAACTCAACATAATTTAGTGACTGAATGAGTATATTTCTTTTCTTATATGAAATGGTCTTTTTTTTTTTTTTTACGATTTGTAAAGGGCATATAAAATATCAAGAAGAAGATTGATGATATTTTGGGTTGCTAACATGTGCAATAAAGATACATATTAAACGTTTAAAAAAAATTACACAATTTTTGAGACAAAATTAATATATGCTTACACATGTGTCATAAAAGTACATGTTAATAATCCGAAGTTTAACGTGTTCATTTGTTAGCATTTACTTGACGAGAATTTATTTCACATTAGAATATCTCACAATAATCAATTGAGATTTTTTCTTTTTTGTTAACCCCTCATTTTGTATGAGAAGGGTCATAGTAATTTGGAATTTAACTGGGTTCTAGACCAGTTAAGAGCCAATAAGCTAAGACCCAAACACGACGAAGATGCTTACTAAGCTTCGTGTGGAACACCACACTAGAGCACGTTTGGCTCCATCTGAGCCGTTGGAGCCATCTCTAACCGTCTCCTACAGAGGCATCACATTTCACGGAGACATTTATTGTTCTACACGCTTATATAAGGGTGACATAGCGTCATCCCAAGGTACAATTCACTTTTACCACATTTCGCACATATTCACCTCATTCTCATACTGACTTGAGGGTCAAAGTGACATACACCGTGAAGACCATCGCGAAGGATCAACATCAACCGCAACCGCACTCTTTTCTAGATCTTCATTTGATAGATTAGACCGGAAGGTAAATAACGTTCGAACAATATGAAATTTAGTATATAACCCCTTATCCTCATTTGATAATATGAAATTTCATATTATCAACATAAAAGGTAAGTTAATAATATGAAATTTAACCGTGTTCACCATGACTTGGAAATAGTATATAACCCCTTATCCTCATTTTTCTCCTTCTCTACCTTCATTCCTTCTAAACCCTTTCTATCGTCACCATGTCTATCACTTCCACCACTCCCCTCTTCAAATCCCTAACCATGGCCGAATCCTGCCTCCTCTCTTCCCACACCAAATCCAAACCTACCTTCTTCTCCCTTCCCTCCAAATCCATCAATCTCCATCTCTCCCTCAAAACCAATCGCTCTTTCTCTCCCTTGTTCGTTGCTCAAGAAAGCGACACGCTCACCACTTCTCTAGACGAAGAACCTGAATTGAGTCTCGATTGGGAGCCCACTCCCGACGCCGCTGAAACTGAAACCGGTGCTGATGATTCTGCTGAAGCTGATTTTGTCCAACCACCTGAAGATGCCAAATTATATGTTGGTAATTTGCCTTTTGATGTTGATAGTGAGAAATTGGCCATGCTTTTTGAACAAGCTGGAACCGTTGAGATTGCTGAGGTAACACGCTTTTCAATTTGTTAATGCTATTTGAATTGAATTAAATTGAATTTGTGCTGAAATGAAATTAAATTATGATTGTTGTTATTGTTGTCTTAGGTTATTTATAACAGAGAAACTGACCGGAGTCGTGGTTTTGGATTTGTAACCATGAGTACCGTTGAAGAAGCCGAGTCTGCTGTCGAGAAGTTTAACGCCTATGTAAGTTCAAATGAAATTCATACATTTTTAACATCATAACACAAATTCTACATTATAATTTTTATAGATCAGAGTGTTTGTCCAGTTATTGTGGTATCCATTACATGTTAGCATAAACTATAAAGCTTAAATCTTAATATAAATGAAATTGAAAATATAAGATGCAATGAAGGCTAGTCAATACTAGTTTCAGAAGTATTCAACTTTTCAAATTTCAAAATGATTACATGTTTGAGATATAAAGCACAAACGTGGAGACAATACACGACACGTTTTCACCAGCAATAATTTGAGAAAGTGAAATAATTGAATGGAATAACGTGTGTCAGTACACATGTTAGACACCGAACACACCTTTGTTGTGAATCAATGTGACATTCATTTTGAAATTTTGGTGTTGGGTCCAAATCCTATCTAGTGTTCTTCTTACTCTTGATTAAAATATGGAATTTTCCATCCTGAACAAATAGAAGAAGATGTACTTGTTAACGATTCATTTTTCTTGCTTTTTAGTGCTCCTTGAACCTGTAATACTTCTTAGGTGTCTCTCATTTTATCTCGATAAATAAATCCCCTTAAAACGTATATAGTTACAATCTCCGAGTTGGAAAATTAATGAGGTGGTATGTGCTTGATAATGACATTCCAGTGCTTCATACAAAGTATTTTGTTACATCATACCATTGGGATTTCAATCCATATGATTAAATTGTAATATTTATTTTTTAATCAAATACTTAAAACAAAGCCATTTTTTTCTTGTTAGATTTCTTATTTATACAGAAACTTTTATGGATGTGCATCGAAGTTCTTATTTTTCGTGCATCTTTCTTTTATACTAGTCAATGTTTCTTAATGTTTATTACGTGCAAGCTACAAAGTTCATGTTTTGTTGTTGCCATTGGTGTTTTATTTCTAATTTTTTATTTTTTTTTTCTCTTGGTTCTGGTCCATTTTTATGTGACAGGACTACGATGGAAGATCGTTGGCTGTTAACAAGGCTTCTCCAAAAGGATCTCGGCCCGAGCGTACTGAGCGTGCACCTCGCACTTTTGAACCTGTCATAAAAGTTTATGTTGGTAACTTGTCATGGGAAGTTGATAATAGTAGGCTCGAGCAAGTTTTTAGTGAACACGGTAAGGTTGTGAGTGCTCGAGTAGTCTATGATAGAGAGACTGGTCGATCACGTGGATTTGGCTTCGTCACAATGTCCGATGAAACGGAAATGAATGATGCCATTGCCGCTCTTGATGGTCAGGTATAAACTTCAGTACTTTGCTAAATTATCAGTGGTTAGATGCATTGATAATGACATGCTATGGAAATTGAAGGGAATATGATTTTTATGGGCTCATGTTGAATGGGTGAAATAATACATTAAACTGAATTGATGACTACTTGCAAAGTATGTTTTTAGATTATTTTCTGATATGTGCTTTTATTGCAGAGTTTGGAGGGTAGGACAATAAGAGTGAGCGTTGCCGAAGACAGGCCCAGACGCGGCTCCTTTTGAGTAGCTCGTCAAGTACTCACCTATATCAACTGCTAGAGTTATTTATGTATTAATAGCCGAGGATCTCAATTCTTATATAATTTTCTTCTGGAGTAGCCGGTTTCATGCTAGGTTTATCCATTTTACTGTTATTTATTTTTTCAGTAAAAGTAAGTTTTGTTGCATTTTTTGTTAACTGTTTGCTACAATTTATAAAAGAGAAAGACGGCAGAGGTGGAGAGTAGGCATGGGGTATTTCCTCTTGCTACTGTTGTAGAAGTCTATAAAATTCGGACCATTAAATTTTCTTTCATGTTCTACTGTACTTAATTTGGATGAATGACTTATTTTATGTCATATAAATGTGTTGTATTTGACAATAGAAAATAATAATTTAATAATTGTTTTTCAAAGTTTGCATCGAAATAATGCACTCAATGACAAAATTCTTTCCGGCAAGACTTAAGACTTTTGCTCTCGCCCCTGCACTTTTCGCTTGCACTCAGCCAAACTGACCAAAATATCACTGAGTTAGTTAACTAACGCAAGTGTAAAACTATGCGTTACTTAACTAACACTGCGACACTTAAGATTCGCACGTGTAAAATACTGCGTGAGTTAACTCACGTAAAATGTTAACACATGCGTTAACTCACGCTTTACTGATATATCAGTACAACAATAAATGTTGTACCGATATGCTTTAATTGCAAAATGTGTCACTAATGACTCGTAATCTTTACACGCTCATAATTGAACCAAATTACGCCAGTTTAACAAGATTATCGGATAATACGACATAATCGATCAAAATTACACAAAAACATCGTTTTTCTCACAATCACATAATCACACATAACGATCCAAATTACACAAATTCGCCGGTAATGACCCGTAATCACTTAAACACACTTAATGACACGTAAACGATCCAAATTACACAAATTTGTCCATAAATTTCTAAAATTACATAATCTCACATAAACAGTCAAAATTACCCAAATTCATCGTTAAATTACATAAACACAAATTCATTAAAATTCAACAATACAGACACAAATTCGGAAAACATTACACTAAATATTACACTTCAACGGATCGGACAAAAAGATACAAAGTGTTATTCTCAACCATTAACCTAAACATGTAATCAACGTCGCTATCATCTTTAAGAAGTTGTGGATAATACACGGTCTTCCAGAAGTCCTCTTCCTTATCCTCCCCCAAGTCCATGCCTGGCACATTTACTATTACATCATGTGTTCTATGATTTGAACCAATATGGATAAAGAAGTCGTCAAATTTTGCCTTCAACTCGTCCAACTTGTCGGTGGGGTTTACAGTGACT
>Ga0315913_1005590_pt1 | contig 15217 bp, 6 predicted proteins | sample MpolsnodulesMG_FD_207736 | JGI IMG/M metagenome (GOLD analysis project Ga0315913, IMG submission 207736) | Medicago polymorpha root nodule microbial communities from Los Angeles, California, United States - small nodules | ecosystem: Host-associated > Plants > Roots > Nodule | place: USA... | reverse complement strand
ATAAATAATTATTTATGTGGATAAAATAGGGGGAGGGGGAAAAATCCTGAAAAACATAAAACATGGGGGGTAAAATTCCGAGTTTTAAAATAGAGGATGCAAAATTCATAATCAATCAAAATAGAGGGGGTAAAATTCCAAGTTCTAAAATAAAGGGGGCAAAATCCAAATTCAATCAAAATAGGGGTGTAAAACTGCACTTAAGCCGCATTTTTTTAAGTCATAAATTCTAAACTTAACCGAAAAAATCGTAACAAAGCTCGTCAACCACTCCAACACTCCCAACCATTTTACTGTTCAAAGAGTGTACAACCACGGTGGAATCTACACGAACTTCAATATATCTTAAACCACGAACTCTAGTTAAATTTAAACTTATCATAACATCCCAAAATCCTGTCATGTAAGCACTACAAGCTTCAATATATTTTGAGAACTCATATACATGTTCTCTGTCACTGCCTCTTATGAGACCAAACCAACTTGCTCGACTCATATTTTTCGATCATCCAAATCTTGATTGAAATGATTGATTATTTATTAAATTTTATTTATATTTTGTTTAAGCAGGGAATTGTTAGGTTTTCTTTAGGTTTAAAAGATAGATGTGCAATATCGCGGAAGTTAACCACGTTTGACATTTGTAAGGGATAGTTAATTTACGCTGACGTTTTAAGATCAGTTGACCTAACTTAAAAAGTGATTGAACTCATCTAATAAATGCCGGCGTGAGTGAACTGCTCCTAAAAAATGTCAAACGTGAGTTAACTTTCGTTGGATCAAGGGAATAGTCGATTTTGAAAGGGAGAAAAGTAATTTCCTAACTTCAAACTCTTAATCTTTTATATTTCAAACCACTAATGGAAACCATTTTTTTTATTTTGTTAAGGGATTCCCGAACTGTCTGATGAATGTGCTGATTAATGTACACAATTATTAATAATATTAACATTTTTTTTCTGTATTTAAAAAAAAAAAAAAGAGTAGTTCTATGTGATTGATGTGTGTGGCACTTTAAAAAAAACGAGTACTATGTGATTGTTGTGTGTGGGACAATTCTCTCCTCTCTTCAAGACTCCAACAGAAATGTCACATTGGCTTCATTGTTCATTCCATCACCAGCAATTTCCATGTATCTTTGATTTTGCACTCTTCCAAAAGTGGTGGGACATTTTATTTTACTAAAAAAGTGGTGGGTTATATTTGTTTGTTTGAAGTTTCTCCAATGTTTTCTTAAAATCACCGCACCATTTCAATTTTATCAATTAGTATGAAAGGGAAAATTTATGTTTTAAGTTATTTAGATTGTTCTAATCGTATTGGTTTGAGATTTGAATTGTGTTTCTTTTAAGATCTCAAGTTTGATTGTCTTCAATATGAATTTTAGCGGGTTAGTTTATATAAAGTTTAAGTAAAGTATCAAATTGGTCCTTGTCTTTGTACCAAATTCTCAAATTGGTCTCTCACTCTATTAATAACTCAATATGGTCCATGTCTTTGTCACACGTTTCTGAGATTGGTCCCTGACTCTATTAGTTGTTTTGTATTTTGAGCGTTAATAACTCAATGTCTTTTGGATATTATTTAGTGGTTAATAGCATAATGTCTTTTGGATCTTATTTGGTAGTTAATGACTTAAAATACAAAACAACTAATAGAGTCGGGGACCAATCTGAAAAACGTTTGACAAAGACAATGACCATTTTGAGTTATTAATAGAGTCAAGGACCAACTGAAAATTTGGTACAAAGACAGAGACCAATTTGGTGATCTACTCTATAAAATTTTGCTCTTTCTTTAAATGAGACCCCCGCAAGTAGACGGTGGATTGAACACATCTGATTAGTTTTTTTTTTGTTTTGTTGTAGAAGCAAATCAAAACAAAAACAACAACAGAAAAAAGAAGGATAAATTAATCCAATAGTCCCTCAACTAATTTCCAGTTTTCATTTTAGTCCCATAAGTCTAAAAATCATCATTTTGGTCCCCCAACGTTTGCTCCGTTATTCAAAAAAGTCCATGGCGGTTAACTTTAACCATAAATGTCTTTGGTGGACCAACCTTAAGATTGGTCCACCATAAACTTCATTAATTTTTTAAATTTTAGCCGTTTGATTTTTTATTCGAAAAGATAATCACTAGATCATCATGTATGTCTACTAGATTGAATAGTGCTCCACCAACACAATTTTTTTTAACCTTTCTTCATCCTCTTCACTCCACATCTTTTTCATATTCATCAATATCTTCATAAATTCATAAAAAAAATCAATCAAATCCAAAAAAAAAACATAGAAATAAATTAAAACCCAAAAAAAATTATATCTCTTCTCTCTTTTTTCCTTCTCTTCCTCCTTCCCCATTCTCTTCCCTCTTATGTACCATTCTTCTCATCCACCACAACAACAATAGCAGCAACAACATTAAAAGACCTTCTTCAATTTCATTAATCTCACAATCAGACAAAAAACACCTAATTTTTTCATCAAATTTTTCACTTTTTCACAAAAATGTAACAGCAGGCGTGCAAAGCCAAACAACAGTGGTTTTAGCAGCAGACAGAACTGTTGCGCCCCACACCTAAAAAACTGCACCTGCAACACCATAACAACGTATACAGCAGCAACCGAAACACATAAGCCACATCACAAAGACATCAACCAAAACCCCTATCTACATAGACACCATCTTCTTCTTCGTTTATCTTCTTCACTTCTTAATCTGAATCCAATGCCTTAACTTCCGATTTCAACACCCATCCAATGTTACAATTTTATGATTCCCACCGGTCCCAAATCTTCTTCTTAGATCCAATGTTACAATTTCAAATTTTAAATTGGAGTGTTTTTTTCAATTTGGATTTGGTTATTTTTAGTCAACAACATATGATTATTTTGAGATCTAGATCTTGATTTTTTTCTAGATTTCTAGAGGAAGTGATAGTAAAAAAGAAGCAAGAGGAAGCGACGAGGTAGATGATTTGGAGAGTGTTGCTGTATTGTTGTGTTGGTGTAGGGAACAATGATGAATGAAAAGGGAGAATGGGAATTCTGGAAAATGTGTAGATATGAAGAAGAAGGAGAAAGAATGATGAAAAGTGAAAAAAAATTAGTTGTGGGTGGTCCACCATTAAATACAATGGACATGCAATCAAATGGTTAAAATCAAATCAAAATTTTAGACATTAAAAAATTAACGGTTGGGACCAAATTGACTAATGGAGCAAACGTTGAGGGACCAAAATGATGATTTTAAGACTTATGGGACCAAAATGAAAATTGGAAATTAGTTGAGGGACCATTGGTTTAATTTAGCCAAAAAAGAAAAACTACAAGAAAGTGAAAGAGGCTAGGGCCTAGAGAAGAAAGTGCCCGACATGTCGTTCCTAAGTAGAGGTAGAAGGTCGACAGGAGGCGTAGGATGCATGATGAAAACATCTTTAGAGGACGCTCCCATTTTAGCCAAATAGTCAACACACTGATTTCCTTCTCTTAAGGTATGATGGAGAGTGAAGTTACGACTACCAAATAGGTCCTTAACATCTTGAAGGAGAACGACATAGATGTGATACCTCGGAGTGTCAACATTGATGAGATTAATGGAAATGAGGGAGTCAGAATAGCATACCAAGTCATCAATGCCCATAGCAATAGCCAAACGTAGGTTGTGATGAATTGCGGTGACCTCAGCCAAGAGGATATCATTAGAGTTAGGGATGTGTCCTGAAAATCTGGAAAGGTAGAAACCAAGATTGTTGGTGATGCTGGGTTCTTGGGGTTTCTCTTCTATTGTTATGTTTGAAAGGTAGAAACCAAGAGTTATGTTTGAAAAGGTAGTTTTTTATTTTGAGACTATATAATGACTGTATTTTAGCACCGCTTACACTTTATGTAGTTGATGTTATATTTTGGGTTAAACAAATTTATGAATTTTAAATTATATAATCTGAACTAGGTATGGAGGGTGAATTTACACTTAATATAAAGATGTTTTTGACCGCCTAAGATGCCAATTTCACGGCGACATGTGGACTATACATACACCGCCTTAGGATTCGACGCCTAAAGGGAGACGCCAACTTTCGTGCACCACGTCGCATCCAAGCACACCTCTGCGCGATGATCACTCTACAGTCTACATGTGTCCTCTAACCGGCCCCTAATCACATGTTGCAAAACCAGGAGACGGTTATTCTCTCGCGTGCCTATATAAGGATGACTTGGCTTCACCCTCAAGGTATGATCAACTTTCTACACAATTTTTCTCAGTTCCATAACTTACTTGAGCGTTGGAGTGCTAGCATACCCCTTTTCGTTTCGTTCCACCGCGAAGACTCCTCATCCATCTTCACCGGACAGATCAAAAGATATACTTTATCAACAACACCATAAAATGCATTTATTTAAATATGAGGTCCATCATTAAAAGTAAAAATGTATTTGCTTGTAATATTGTCGTGAGCATCTAAATTGGAGATGCTCGCCATCTATTTTACTTAGTTTTTAAGTGTTTGTTTTTAAACATGTGTCCATGTCGAGGCTCCAATTTGTAGCTTTAGAAATTGACAACAGAGATGGATGAAGACACAAGATATGAAGATTGGACGTAATTTCAAACATATACCAAGCATACATAAGAGGTAACTATAATTTTAAGATCCAACTCGTCACAAGTGAAGAACTATTTTAGAGTTTAAAGTGACTAACAACAACTTATAACTAATTAACAAATCATGATTTTGTTAAAATAAAACATGACTTACTACACTCTACTCACTTTAGAATATTCAAATCTAAATATAAACAAATCTCTAAGTAGTTTTGAACCATGGCTTACCACATTTGGAGAGACTAAAACTCATTCTCTAGACTCAACCCCCAGCCAAGTTCTTTCTCTCTTTTTGATAAAATATTTATTATTTTACTTCCTTTTCCAGTTTCAAATGATAAATACTTCTAAGGAATCAACACTTCGATAGAAAGGATGGCAGAAGGAAAACTAAAATAAAAATTATCCGCAACACCAAATTCATAAAACAGGAACTGTGATCAGTTCAGTGTAGGGCATGAGAAAACAAAACGCTACTGCTGCTACGGGTACAGTCAACAATCTGATGAGGGAGAGAATGAATTCATAATAAAGGGAAAAATTAATTTGAAAAGCTAATGTTGCTATTTAAAGGAATCAACACAACAAAACTCTTAACATCATAAGTCCTGTCAGTACCCTAAGGAGCAATGCACAACAATATTAAAAATAAAAATATAGTCCTGTCTGACACGACAGTGCACCGCCTCATTAAGGTAAAATTTTCATTTACGCAATTCAGCAGCTCCATGTGCAAAATGACATCTATCTCCAAAAGTGCAAGATCCTTTTGCAAAATTCTCACACAGTTTTGTTTTCAAGTTGTTTCCATGATGGCCAGGGGCGCCATGGTGGCCAGGGGGGCCTTGGTTTGATTTAGGTGGTGCAGACATTTGCAGGGTCAACAGTAAATCCTTCACCATGTTGCTTGCATCCTTAATTTGTTCAAATGTTCCCTCAAGTTCAATGTTTTTCAGATTTGGGTCTTCATGCTCTCGAATTGCAAGTTTGGCACCAGTTTGACGACAGATCTGTTTTGAGTTCACACCACCCTTACCAATGATAGCTCCAGCCAAGGAGGCTTCAACACTGATCTTGGCAGTGGCATTGGCACCAAAGCTAGCTGGAACAGGAGGAGGCTCCATCCGATGACCGCCAAAACGGCCAGCATTGGGGGGTCCCATGTGACGGTGGTCATTGTGACGGTGATCATCAAATGATTGAGCTACAGGCTTACCAAGTTCCCATTCTCCATGGGCGAAATGGCATTTGTCACCAAATTTGCAGCCTTCAGCAGTATTAAACTTGCTGCATATGCGGCTTTTAACGGCAGATGGCGCAGACCCATTGGGTGCATGAGCATTTCGTGGGGCTGGAACATTTCTGGGTGCAGGAGGTGCTGCAGGTGTTAGATTCATCATCTGGGAAACAGCATTATAACCGCCAGGAACATGGTGCAAGAAGTGGCAGCTCTCACCAAATGGGCAGCCAGAAGTGCTGCAAAACAAAAAATTGCTTGATTAGGTTATATCGAATCATTACTAATGATGATACAAATGACATACCCACCCTTATCCATCTGTATAAGAGCATCAATATAAACCCAGATCCATGAATTATTTGACAAGAGATATATAGAACAAAGGAGTATTAATTATGATAAATAACCATTCACCGATCTACTGTACATTATCCACTCATAAACTCTCAAATACTAAGCTAACAAAGTTCCAGAATATCATAAGTCCCCCCAGATATATATGAAAAAGCTAAGATCCAACACTGAGATCTAAAGGAAAACATACAGCATGAACATTTGGCCAAACAGTATAAAAGACATGTGTAATATGGGGCAGATCTAGCAACTTCAAAGGATCACCCAGGCCACCATTTTAGAATAGTAAATGTAAGTTACAGGCTATGTCTGGCATATTTCCAACACCCATACGACACTCTACATATTACACAGTTTACTGATGCACCCTAGTAAGCACCCAGACACTTCTAGGATACTTAACTAACACTCTAAAAAGACTTCACTTCCAATGGCAAAAAACAAATATATAAAAACACATTTGATTTCTATTTCTAAAAAAAATCAGAAAAAACGAATTTAAATTTTTAATAAAAATAGTTGAAACTTTAAAAAATTAAGGAACATCTCTAATAGGGGGTGTACCAAGTGAGAAGAACACAGAGGATCTAGTCTTAACCATACTGAGATGGATATTCAAGGTTAACCCGTTTTATATTTCAACTGAATTGCTCTACACATGAAACTAATAACTAACAACTAACACACACACACACACACACACACCACAAGTACACACACATGCAGTTTCCCGATGTCCAAGATTATGTTCATGTGTTCATTTCCAGTGGAAGTGTTTCGTACGTGCTTAATAGAGAATGCCTAACCCAGTTTGTATCAAATCAATGATATTAATTTGAGAAATGATATTTGTATAACCATTTTGTGACAACTTTCTCTCTCAAACTCACATTATGCTCTTATTCTCTCTCTTCCTTTTTCTCCCTTCATTGTTTTTGACCAATAAGAAGAGAGAGAAAGAAAGTTGTCACAAAAGTTGTTATAAATGGTTGTTCAAATATCACTAATCAATTAATTTAATTGAGTCACCTTTACACATTTTGACTTGTAATTACAGTTAACATACCAAATTCTTGAACGGTTGAGTAACCTAGGATTTTCCAGAACTTCATATGGAACAAAATTAAGACATAAAAAGCTCCACAGACGATAAAATGGCAATAATGGTAATTACAGAAAATTATCCAAAAATATACGCATGAAAGTTGCAAATATAATAATTATAATGCAGCCAACTTATCCTGTTTTATAATTATATGAAAAGGTCAGACAACCAAAGACAAAAAATTTAAAAGAGAAATTGATTTCTACAGAGGATATTACCCATTCACCTCATCAAAATTGAAGACTTATCGAAGAAAGTCTTGTATTGAATAACAAGAAACTAATGAAGAAACATTTATATTTCAAAGTTTAGGGACAGAAGCAGAAAAACAAAAGGGATACAATAAACAATGAGGGCAAGTGGTGACAAACAGACCAACTTCAAAACATTGCAGACCATTAGAGAAACAATAAGAGGGTGGATTTTCGTCATTTGTTTCTTGATGGAAGTTTATACAATTAGAACCTGGGATTGATTAGAATTGTTTCTTGTTCAAGGTTTATGGATAACCACAAAAACGTCTCTATTTTCTTCAACTAAAACTAATAATTTATATGTACAGTTTTGACATCATACCTGACCGAACCAAACAAGTTCAATTCATGTTACTTAGGCGATAGCTTACCGATCAAAAGGTTGGTTCATAAACAATAAAATCCACTACGGGCGGAAAGCTTGATGTTAAAATTATTAAAGTGGTAAGCAACTAATTAAGCTGAGATATGAACATGAGTAAAAATGGTCAATTTATCATTGATGGTAGTGGTCTTTGTCCCAACTATTGTCCTGCAAAGTGTAGTCTTTTAAGTAGTATTCTGTTAATAAACAACTAATGTGTTTACTTGTTTAGACCAAATAACAGTTTGTACCTGTAATAAAAGCTTCATATATCGAGTTAATTATAGCACAATTGCACAATTTAGTTTAAAAACAGTTAAACAATTAAGTTTTAAAGCAGTTAAACAATTAATTCTTAAAATAATTATAATATAATGCTATTAAAAGTAAAAATTATGGCATTTCAAAAGATAACATTATTACTTATAATTTATTTAGACAGAAGTAGATTATAACCTGAAAAACTTGGTACATGGCTTCGATTTGCTTCCTACACCAGTTGATAAGGACTCCATTTCTGTTACAAAACATTATTACTTATTCTCAGTTAACATCCTCTCATTTATTAATCTCTTACACTAGACTCATAATCTATTAACAATTTTTAAAATATATAGACTTAGGGCCTGTTTGGATTGGCTTATCTACTGACATGAGTTTTGTGAGATTGTTCGAGAAGAACTTATGAAAACAACTTATGACTGTCATAAGTTGTTTTCATGTTATTTTCTTAAATTATCCAAGAAATAGCTTAAACGAAAACAATTTAACTTTATTTTATCTTTCATTATAGGAATTGCTTATACATAAAAGCTTTTATCACGATAAGCGCTTCTCTTGTAAGCTGCAAATAAGCTGTTTATCCAAACAGGACCCTTACTTTTTAGTGACCCAATTTTAAAACTTTTAGGGTTTACATGTTTTGAGTTCATTATCAAGCACAACAAATTTTAAAAAATTGGGCAGTAACAGAGATTAGTATTTTTTAGATTTTTCAATTAACCCCAACTACTGAAAATTCGACGAATCTGAAATTATTGAAAATTATAAGGTTTTTAAGTGAAATTTTCACCGATAAAAATCGGAAGAACAACTTCCAATTACACAGAAACACACCAATAACGATAATAATACAAACAAACAAGAACAAAAGAATAAGATTGAAACAAGTACCAAAATTTACTTAAAACCCTAAAAAGCAAACAAATTAATCGTACAAACGAAAGCGAAGCAACAAAGTAAAAGTAATTAGAGAAAGAAAGATAAAAAAAACGAACCGTGTCTGGATTTCTTGAATCCGCCATTGTTGTTGAATCCATGTTCGGGTCTTCCTCTCTTGCGCATATCCATGGATCGAGATCGAATCTTGAAATTGAGTAAAACCCTAACCCTAGCGGAGGAAGAAAAGAAAAAGAGGGGTTTTGAAGGCGGTGGCTATGATAAAGGGAGCGAAAAAAGAGCGAGAAAAGAATGAAAATTAATATGCGATGATTTTCCAGCTATGTATTAACCAGTATTTAAATGTGTGGTTTTTCTAATTAGGGTTTCAAATTTTAACTTGCTCCTTTCACGTGATTCACCGCCTCAACCTCTCACGTGCTACTTTCCCTTCTTTTTTTGTCCTTTTTTTTTCTACAAAAAAAGTTTCGTGTCTTCTATACTTGTTTCATAGATTTATAATTTAATTTTTTTAATAAAATAATTTCAAATTTATCTTAATTCTAAAAGTTAGATCGAATTTATTTTCAAACTTTAGTTAACTCTCGGCCGAACTCCAAAATACTAGAGTCCAATTTTTCTAAAAACTGAACTGATGTATTATATTATTTTGAATAAATGAATATCAGTTGTTTTTCGTTTAATTTTTTTCGTGTTGTGTTTTTTGATTTTTCCTACCTGTAGTTTTACCTTTTATTTTAATGTCTACCCTAATTTTGTCATTATCTAACAACTGATATTTTGTGCGTAAAAAAACAACCATTTTTTTAATAAATAAATATTAGAGGATACCAAGTTTTGGTGTATAATATTTTCTTCAAAATATATTTTTTAATTTAAAAGTTGTATGTTTATCCCTTATAGAAAATATATTTTTGATTAGTCAAAAAATATATAAATACTTATTAAAAAGAAAATAAATAAATATTTTGAACTCCTAACATAGAGTTTTTGCACCAAAATGCGCACATTCTATCTCAAATGATATTGCTCCATGATGTTAGGGAAGACCGCATTTTTCACATTGTCTCGTAGAATTCCATAGTTGAAATAATATTCAATATATTTTACAAAAAGGTAGTAGTGAGTACATAGTTTAGATAGTTATGGGTAATTACACTCTCGTTGAATTCGACACCACATGTGTATTGAAAAATGTCGGGAAATATAGAAATATTTTATTGAAATGTGTGTATTACATGTAATTTTGAACTTTTTAATTAATTGAATGGATAAAATTTTAGAGAACATTTTTCTTTTAGGTTTTTTAACATGTGTCTAGGGACACAAGTTAACACTACCCAAAAATGTAGTTTATCGTAAAATGTTATTGATTATTACTATCCTATTATTTGACCTACAAATTGAACACAAGAAGACAGTTTGGCCGAGTGGTCTAAGGCGCCAGATTTAGGCTCTGGTCCGAAAGGGCGTGGGTTCAAATCCCACAGCTGTCAATCTTTTGTTTTTTCATCATTTATCACCAAATCACAAAATGGTCAAACAAGAATTTTTAGCCAAATAAAATTGAAAATATTTTCGGTGAAACAACTTTGTTTAATTTATTTTACCTTCTTAAAAAAAATTATAATGATACATTTTTTTTAAGGAACTATAATGATACATGAGGATAGCACATATATTTTGACCTATATTACAAGAGAGTAAAGACCTATTAACCCTTTAAAATACATAGAATGCTACAAGTAATTTTTTTTTTTTGGAATAACTTATAGATCAGCATAACTTTGCAGCACCGAACTCAATGGAGTGTAACTACTCATATGATAATATTTTATGATTTATACCCTATATATTTATACCTTTTATGGTTCTAATGTTTCTGTGTTTACCAAATATATTTTTGTTAAATTTTTGGCGCAGTGTTTTTTTCTTTCATCTAATTTTACTCTTTAATGCAGGCCTTCCCTAATTATGTCATTCATTTTTTTTTATGGTGTCCGGAGTTCGAACCTCATACTTGTATATATTATACATTGTCCTTATCAACTGAGTTAACCTCACGGGAACATTATGTCATTCTTTTAACAACTAATCTTGTGCGAGGAAAAAATAAAAACAAAAAAAGTTATTAAATGACACCAAGTTTTGGTGTATTGTATTTCTCTTCAAATTATATTTTTACTTGAAAACTGCACATATAACCCCTCATAGAAATGTACTGTTGACCCCTTGACATCTAGTTTTTGCATCCAAATGTACACACACTCTCTCATTTATTACTATTTTTATATTCGAAATAAAATATAAAATATTTTACATAATGATAATAATGAATATTGAACTTGGTTGTAACAGTTACGTGAGTAATTAGTTTGTCATTGAAATTGATGTCACAATGCTATCTTTTATCGTATAGTCAAGTGGGTTTAGTTCGTACGTTTTAAATATGAAAAAGTTGAGTGTCTAGGAGTCGAATCCTAACTCCAGTATATATTATGTAATTGTCTCTGTCAACTGATCTAAGCTCACGGAATCAATGCCTCAATGTTATATGAGTATAGTCGGTATACAACTTATATTTTAAATTTTTTAAAATAGAGTATTTTTTTTGTTACAATAGGATGTTTAATTATTATTTTTATATTCTAATATACGTGAGTATTGATACTTTTTTTTTTGTTGAAGGAATGAGTATTGAAACATGAGTATAGTAAGTATACATGAGTATAGTCTCTTACACTATACTTACGATTATAATATTTTACATGTTTACTATAAATGTTTTCCAAGTTTTGATGTAGGCTCTCTTTGGTAAAAATAGCTGATAGCTGATAAACTAACTGATAGTTTATAGCTGCTGATTGATAGCTGATAAACTGATTAAAATGTTTGGTAAAATTAACGGTTCAACTAGCTGATAAATATAAAATGACATAAAAGGACATTCTTAATTCATGATAAAGTTTATATAAATTAATATTTAAGTATTTAGAATTAATAAACTTATACTAACTTATTCTTAATTTATAAAGTCTGTCTAATAAAGAAAAGAAATAAGCTCAAACATGTAAAAAATAAGAAGTAATGTAACCAAAAAAAAAAAAAGCTCAAACATTGATTGTTAGTTGGTTTCCTAAAAATAAAAATGATTGTTAGTGGCTGGTACCAAATGAATATAATACTCGTGCTGGCAAGTTGGACCGAAAAATGAAAAACTCACTGCCAATTCGTTGGTACCTTTTACGGGAAGATAAAAAAAATAGAGGGTGCAATTGAATTTTAAATTAAATAATAAGAGTAAAACTGAAATAAAAGATGATAAGCTATAAGCTATAATCTCAAACACTACTTGGAATATCGTCTGAAAAATAGCTTATAAGCTCATGGTGAAAAAACATTACCAAACAAAGTTTTTTTGGTCAAACGACTTATAAGTTATTCGTTATTCGCTATAAGCTCGTTATTTGGTCTTACCAAACAGATCTATAGTATATTTTCTTATAAGTTTTGAAATGGAAAGTTTGATAATGTCGAATGAGTGTATAGTGGATGAGAGTGATAAATATATTTACTATAATTTTGAAAATAACATTTGCATCATCATATGTCTCTATGTAGACATCTTATTAGATGATTTTAAAGTGACCGATTGTTGCATAGTTATCATCATTGGAGGATCCATCTCTTCGAAATTTAAGAAACATACAATATTTTCTCGGTCCACTACAATATATGAGATGATAGAACGAACAACAACTAGTGAAGAAGTAAGTTGGTTGAGATGATTGTTAGCAAATATTTCTTTATCGAAAAAATCAATATCAGTTGTGTTGATCCATTGCGATAACACTACGACTATTGCAATAATTGAGAATCGTTATTACACTAATAAGAGATGATAAATACATGGTAATTACAACATTGTTAGAGAGTTACTCTCAAAAGCGAGTTGTTAGAGTGGATCATGTATGCACTAAATCCTTTGTTGAAAGGATTATCTAGAGAGAAAGTTCAAAAATCATCAAATAAGATGTGACTACGGTCTTTAGAAAATTGGATCACTCATGATGGTAAGCCGGCCTAAAAGACTCGAGATCTCAAAAGTTTAGTTTAATGAATAATAACAAGTTATGAAGTAATGTAAGATGAGCATGCCATTACAGATCAAAGAAGCATGATTCATGAAGTGACAAGAGGGTACGATAATAAAAATTATTAATGAGGCATAGAATGGACACATTTGTTGATGCACATTATTAAAAATCGGGTTTTTCTATCATGTGCAAATTTGCACATATTAAGAAGTTTAAAATAGAGATTTTGTATTGAAACTTGCACATTTAATATTAAATACAAAACTTTTGAATATATAATTGATGTTTTTCAAGAAAAAGTTACTACTATTAGTTGTTTTAACATGTGCAATGTTGCACATGTTAGACAAACGTCTAAGTTGTTTTTTAAATTCAAGTGGGAGATTGTTGGAACCTAATGTGTACGCGTGAATTTATTGCATTGGAAATTGAATTATTTGACTTTTTTAAAGAATAACTTCCTAATTTGGGATGCTTAAAGAGTGCACCAGGGACACTCGTTAACAAGACTCATTCATTATTTATTTGGAATACTGGTTTCAGTCGTTACCACATTCTTGCGTGTGTCAATGTGCGTTTAACACACTTGGTTTTGTGTTCACTTTAATCGTCGCTTTGATCTGACTATTTTGTCCTTTCTTGTTTCTGTTTTCGTTTTGGCATTATATAAAGGGTGTTTGAGTCTCATTCCAACCACATCAAAACGAAGCATTTCCATGTTTTCTCCCTTTTCCCTTTTTTGCTCACACTTTCGAGCCACTTCTCCCTTTTTCTTTATGTTCCTTCAGAAAAATCATTTAGATGATTTTGTCCCTTTAGAAATTATTGTGGTTTTAGTACTATATTCGAGTGGTCCTATTGCTATATTTTGAGGGGGTACTTTTAGAATGGATCATATGATGCAGTAGCGCTACCAAATGTTTTAAAGAGACCGTTCACCAAATTTCCGCACTACATGAGCACATGATGAAACTCTCCTCAATAAGTTATTGTGATAGAAAAAGTAGCAGAAACATCCAATAGAGCCCGTGGAACTGTCCATTCACCAGATTTCCGCGCTACATGAGCACATGATGAAATTGACCTAAAATTTAAAACGAGAAACTTGCAACCATGAATGGCCTCTAACCCTATTGAAATATTTAATTTAACCCACTTCATAAAATTCTCACAAATGTTGTTTATAACGCCTTATTTCTATTAAAGCGATAGTACACGCGAATAAAACATTTATTCAAGAAATAGACGCTACATCTTCACATCAAAATTCAAACAACATGTATATATAAAATTATTCAACAGTCGCAGCGGATATAAATCATACATCACCAAAGTATACATGTCATAAGATCAACATACATCCATAAATAAAATCTCCAAAACCCGACAAATGGGCAAAATCTCCACAACATAAATAAATCCAGAATATCATAAAGACTGACACCTAATCAGAGCCTAATCTAAGACTCTAACTGATAAATAGAGGAAGCTCCCGCTATCCTCAAGCACTCACCAAGCAAGCAACAAAACTAATTCTGCACGCCGTCTACCCGTTCATACAAATAGGTAGGCGGTCCACCACAGACCACTGTGGGTTAGCTTCACATCAATCATAATCAACATAAACAAACATAAGCATTCATGCATATCACATATACATACTCATCCCTCTTAGAATACTAACATCACATGATTATTATCCCCCATTCCATACACAACAAGCTATCACAATACTAACATAGCATAGCAAGCATATTCAATCTCAATCAAGTCATCAACATAAGCTCATCATTTATCAACATCAATCAATGAAATGATTACTCACCTTATTTTTCATTTAGCATACTTATCTCAACAAGTACAAATTATCATTTCAAAGTTATAAGCAAGCAATCATCATTATCAAAGGAATCACCAAATCATACATATATACATATACAATTCTCACCTCATCACTATTACCACAATAATTATCATCGAATTGATTCACCAAGTATATAAGCACAAACAAGTAAG
>Ga0315913_1005588_pt1 | contig 15219 bp, 8 predicted proteins | sample MpolsnodulesMG_FD_207736 | JGI IMG/M metagenome (GOLD analysis project Ga0315913, IMG submission 207736) | Medicago polymorpha root nodule microbial communities from Los Angeles, California, United States - small nodules | ecosystem: Host-associated > Plants > Roots > Nodule | place: USA... | reverse complement strand
CCCTCCTTTTTTGGTTTGCAAACCAAACTCCATCTCACCCAATTGATTTTCCTCCCTCCTCCCACTAAATCCTTCCGCTACCAAAAGGAACAAGAACAGAGCAAGTGGATCCCCTTGCTTAAGCCCCCTTTGAATATTAATTTCTTCTGTTGGACTACCATTCACAAGGATTGACATTGACCCTCCAAAGACACAAGCCTTCGTCCACCTCACCCATTTGGCACACAAACCAACTCTAACCAACATATATTCCAAGAAATCCCAATCCACGGAATCATGTGCCTTTTCGAAATCCACCTTAAGTATCAAGCACTCGGTTTTCGCTTTCTTAGCAAAATCCACCAACTCATTTACCACCAACACCCCATCAATTAAATTCCTACCTTTTAAGAAAGCCAATTAGGAGGACGAAATAATTGAATCCATAACCTTAGCCAACCTCCTAGCAAGCACCTTAGAAAGCAACTTATAGAGACAACCAAGCAAAGAGATTGGCCTAAAGTCCTTAATTTCCGAGGGAGAGGAAACCCTTGGAATAAGCACCATAAAGTACGCCAACAAACCCCTTGACACCACCTCATTAGCATGAAATTGATCAAACATGATCCTAATTTCATTTTTCAATAAATACCAAGACTCCTTAATAAAAGCAAAATTAAAATCATCTGGCCCCGAGCTCTTATTACCATCACACTCCTTCACCATTTCCTCTATCTCCATCTCGCCAAAAGGTGTCACCAACCCCTCATTTTGCTCCTCCGTTAGAGAATCAAAATGAACCCCATCAATTTTTGGTATCTCTCACCCACTTGTTTCCGTATGCCTAGTAAAATATTCTACAATCTCTCTTCTCACCTCCGACGGGGATTGAACCCATCTCTCTCCCACCTTTGAAGCCTTAATAGCATTACGGCTATTTCTTCCTTTAACACAATTATGGAAAAATTTCGTGTTCGCATCACCCTCTTTACACCATTTCGACCTCGACCTTTGCACCATTTATGAATCTTTAGCCTTCAAAAGTTTCCAAAGCTCCACAAATTTAGTCTTCCGACTTTGAACATCTCCCTCCAACAATCCATCCACTTCCCCTTTATTATTGAGATCAACAATTTCTTCCACTAACCTCCGAACTTTCTCATCTATCTCCCCATATTCCTCTTTGTGCCATTCTTTTAACCCTAGTTTTAAACCTTTCGACTTTTCCTTCGACACGTAATTCATCCAACCATCCACCTTTTGCCCCCTCCACAAGCCTTCCACCACTCCTTTAAACCTTCTATTATCCAACCAATGATTATTAAATCTAAACGGTTTCGGGGCCCAATCCCACCCTCCCTCCTTGACAATTAAAGGACAATGATCCGAAACATCTCTTGGAAGTGCCCAAAGAGATACTTCACCCCACACCACTTCCCACTCCTCCGACATCAACACTCTATCAATCCTATTCATAGAGATGCCATTCGTGTGGCACCAAGTAAACCTCCTTCCTAGTAATCTTAAATCCTCTACTTCCACCTCCCTCATGAAATGATTAAAAAGATTAATCTCCAACATTTGGGACACTGACGGATCTACAATAATCCCCCCTCCCCCTCTCTCCTCCCGATGACACACCACATTAAAACCCCCTAAAATACACCAAGTACCCTCCCTTATCTCCCTTCTTAACACTACAGTCCTCTCCCACAACCGCCTTTTAGCCTCCAAATCACACTTAGAGTAAACATTGATGATAACACATCTTTGTTTTAACACAATCCATTCGAAGCACACATCCACAAAACCTTCTCCTACCACTTTCTCAATAACCTCCGCACTCAACTTCCGCTACAATGAAAGAATACCTCCTTATTACCTTTGGATGGTAGGAATGCCCAATCACAATCTTCACTACCCCAAAGATTAAAGCAAAAATTATTAGTAATCTCCTCCATCTTCATTTCTTGAATAGCCATAAACTCTACATTATGTTCGCGAATCAATTCCTTCACCTTATTCCTCTTGACCCTCCCCCCTAACCCTCTAACATTGAAGGTAGTAATAATCATTTATCACCACGCACTCTCCTCCTCATTACCTTCTTCTTTCACACCCACCTCTTCCATCTCTTTCAACTTTCCCAACACCGAAAAATCCATAGCTGAATGAGTAAAACCGGCATCCTTTTGTCTCCGCAATAATTTGTTCGTCGCCAATTCCTTGAGGGTTGCACTTTCTACCCCTTTCAACTGAGTTTCCGAAACCAACTCATCTTCCTCCATAAGTAGCCGAATCCCATAAGAGAATTTAGCTCGTGCCTCCCCACAATGATCAAGTGGCGCCTCATTTCCTTTCTCTCCCTCCTTTCCAATCTGCCCTTTTTTTGGATGTTCCTGCATTCCCCGTTTATCTTCAACTTACGTCTTTTTTTAGGCAATTATCTTTTTCTTTTAAGCAACTTTTCCCTCCTATACATTTACCTTTTCTTATTACTTAGCGCATATTTTCCCTATCTTTAATCAAGGTTTAAGTCTTTAATCTTTTTATTTCAATGTTTAAATTATATTAAACGTTTATAATTTTTTATGTAATCACACACTCAAACACTTCAATTTATATAAGTATTATTTAGTAAACACATCCAAACGTAAAGAACCCATTGATGTGCATAATAGCTTATGATGTAAGCTTTCATGCTATAAGCCCTTGTACAAGCTTTATTCCAAATGGGGCCTAGAACCTAGAATCTAGCAGATCTGGACTTTCAATATCAGTGAGGCACATTTTTTATCAAATAATTAAATAATATTAAATTTAATAAGAAGTTATATTAAAAATAGTTGTAGCAACCAAAATTACAAAGAAAATAATTTATTTTCCATTTATTGAAAATGAACTAAAATTATATCATTACTATTTGTTCTAAGAATATCTCCTTATCTATAGGTTACAAGAGATGTCAAATGTTCCAACAGGATGCCCGTGCATGCGGATGGGTGAGCGCGTTGCGCTCTTTTTTTGGAAGCAAGTCACAATTGCATAGAAATTATAAAAAAAAAAAAGATCTATGTATTGATATATGAATAAAAATATAGACATGTGTATAAATTAAAAAAAAAATGGGTCCCCGAATTAATATATAAGTTAAAGTATAAACACATGTATAAATTAAAAAATATATATAAATTCTCTGATATAAGTAAAAATATAGACACGTGTATAAATTACAAAAAATATATGTCCTTGTAGTAATATATGAGTAAAAAATATAGACATATGTATAAACATAAAAAAAATTAAGTGTTTATATTAATATATGAGTAAAAATATACAATGAGCCGGTAAAAAAAGGCTTAGGAGGGGAAGGGAAGGGAAGGGAGAAAGGAGGGAAAGCCTTCCCCTTGTTTGGGAATTAAAGAAACCAAGAAGGAAAAGAGATGGATGGCTTATGTGATAATTTTACTATTTTACCATTTTTTTCTCTTAAAATCAATACATTGTGGTATACTTTGTAATTTATCTTGTAAATTATAATTGGAATTTTGAATTATTATGAGGACAAAATTGTCAATTTGTATGTTTAACCACCCAAAACCTTCCAATTTGGGAGAACTTTAAAATTGGACAAATGAAGCCCTTCAAAACCCCCCAAAACCTTTCCCTATTTTTGTTAAACTCTCAAACAAGAGTTTACCTCTCCATAAGCCTTTCGTTCTCTTCCCCTCCCTCCAAAACCCAATTCGCAACAAAGCCTTAGTGTGATAGTGAAATGTATAATTTGTCACGTGCAAAAATTGGTAGCAAGCATTCTAAAGAATTTTTGAAGAGACGATTATCTTTAAATACATTGGGAATTCCAATTTCATTGAATGATCGATCGGTCCACGTATACACCTTTTCAAGATCTTTTGTGAGCTCCTTTTCAAACTCCTAAACAATTTACCAGATAGAATGGGAAAAGTTTGTTCAATTTACTATATATATTTCCCATCCCAACGACATTCCTTCCACTTCTTTTCAAACTCTCTCGGTTTCAATGGAAGATAGAATGAGCGACTTAGCAGATTCAATTCTCCTTTACATCCTCTCCTTCATACCAACCAAACTTGCTGCAACAACAACCATCCTCTCAAAGAGATACAAATTCCTCTACCTTCAACTCTTCAACCTCCACTTCGACGATCAAGCCTTCCAACACTTCAATTCCTTCATCAACTTCATATCCAAAACCATCACTTCACGTGACACCACACTCCCAATCCATTCCTTCACCTTCAAATCTAGTAGCTACAACTCAAAACGTCTCAATCACCTTCATTGTCTCACCTGCATCATGGTTATCTTTACAGATGTATTTTTGGAGGAGAATTTGATGTGGTTGTTAGAATTGCTCGAACATTGCTCGAAACTTCAAAATTTTATCATTCAAGTTTAGTTTTTTGTTTACGATTTTTTTTAATTTACTTTTTATATCTAATTCCAAGTATTTTAAATTTTAAAAATAAATTATGTGAATTGCTTGCAGGGCTGTCTAGATCGATATGATAATGGGGAGGTTGCCAATGATTGGAAGCATCCACCAATTGTTCCACAGTGCCTTTCTTCACAGCTCAAAACATTCTCCCTTATAGATTACAAAGGCAAGAAAAGTGAGTTTCAATTTGTCACATATATTATGCAGAATTCAAAAGTACTTCAAACTATGTAAATTAGGAGTACCGGCTTCGCAAATAGATATGCAAAGAATCAAATGTTAAAGAAGTTATCTTCATCCACAATGGGCTCTACAACATGTAAACTTTTATTTTATTGATTCTAAATATGTAATAGTAGGATTTGGTGATTTGAAAGACATGAACTTTGTTTCATTTTTGTACTTTATGACAGTTTTTCAAATATACATTCTAGCTAGATCCTCTCTACTTTCTTTAAATTATTATCTTATTGATGATAGTTTTCTATTTGAGTTAAGGATTGCTTTTTATTTTTATAGATTTGTCACATAGAAACACGTTTTTTCTTTTAAGGTTCAGATTGTTATCTATCTATCTATCTATTTCAATCAAATGTGACAAAAAATCAACTTAACAATATTGCTTAATGGATATCATAATTTGCAACTACATGGACTACGGTAGTAGAATCAAGATTGACATCATGCTATCAATGGAAAAACAGGTAGTGTGGTCTTAGTTTGTGCTCCAATCTGGTAGCTTTTAGAATTTTGTCGCTTATTACTTCTCAAAATTGTGGCCAGGAGAATATTTCATGTTTTGGTGTATGTCTGAGTTTGTAGTTTTGCATGCTGCAAATTTTTGCTTTTCTTTGCGCTGATTTTAAGGTTAGAATTGCAGAAATTTATAAACCTGTAGACTGTGGTTGTTAGAAAGTAGCAACCAGGTCCAGGAGTATCATCAATATTGCATTTTGTTCTAAATGAAATTGATCTTTGTATTATTATCTTTTCAACTGCCATATGGAGTATCATCATGTACCTTTGCTCAGTGGAAAAAATCCAATCCATGTAATTGAAGTTCTCCTATCCCTGTACTGTGTGGTGTAATCCAGTTGTTGATTCTGTGAATGAATGGAATAAGCCTTTGGTTTGCCATCATAATGTACGATTATGGTGTATTTTCCAAAGTTTTGTCCGAATATGATTGTTTGATTGGTTGGAAGTGTGTTTTTGGCGTATGAATGTCTAGTTTGGATGTTAAGTTTATAATTTAGGTAATCCAATATGTGAGGTGAAGTATAGAATTTGCTATTATTAGATAAATATTTGATGAGCTTTTGAACTTGATGGTTTGTGAAGTCTTCCAAGTTTATCAATTTTAATTTTGTTCTTAGAGGGATTACTGGAGTTTTCCTCTACTGTAAAGGAGTTAATCTTTACTCTCAATCAAATCCAAGTTCCTATAAAAAAAATTAACATATGATGTATGCAATAGAGTTGTTCAGTAGCATCGACTAAAGAACTTGATTATGGAAACAATTTTGCTACTGAATAGGATAGCAATTTTGCAATAGAGGTGCTAAATCACAATGAAGAGCCAATGACAATCATTTTGTCAAAACTCTCGCAACTGATGTTCATGGATCAATCCTTCTAACAATTTCGAAATTGGTGCTATAGTGACAATCATATGTACTTCATTGATGTTGGTAATAAGGTATTTTCATAAACCACAACATTTTACATATGCCCTCCGCCCCAAAGTTCTATAATAAGCGACCATTTCACATCGGTTAATAAAAAATGATAAACGAAAGTGGGATAATAGTGAATTTACTAAATTATCTTTATTAACCATTGATGTGCGTTCTTTTATCATAAATGCAAAGTGATAGAATAATAAATTGAGTGATGCACGGTACTCCTTCTGTTCCAAAATAATTGTCGTTTTAGCAAAAGAAATTTGTCTCAAAATAAATGTCGTTTTACTTTTTCAATGCAATATCTCGTGAAATATTTGTATTCTAACACGCCTACCTACCCTTGACAAGGTTATTTAGAAGCTTACATTCGCTAGTTATTATAAAAAAATAAAATAAAAAATGATCTTGAACCAAACATGCTTGGTTCCTTTGATTGCAAGAAATTAATAATCAATAAATTATCTGTCAATTTGTAAGTTGGTAGAAGACCAGATGACCGCTCACTTGTAAGATAATAAAAATTAATAATAACTAATTGTAAGACAGATGAGTGCTAGTCAAAGCCATATTTCTTAAGCATGTTTAGTTTCATCACAGTTGACTAAAACATTCAAAGTTGCTGTACACCAAATTAAAAAACAATGACATTCCTTTTCCTTTGACTTTTAAGGCTTAGTTTTCCTTACCACCATTCAAAGTTGCTGTACCCAGAGAAAAATAAAAAAAGAGAGAGGAAAAATACCACACTAGAATGATATGAGAGTTAAATGGCAGACACTGCAGTACTGTTTGCCCTAGGGGAAGTGTTCCTATTCCTAAAAGAAGAAACAAATCTTCTGAGAGGCGTACACAGAGACTTTTCAGACATCAAAGATGAACTTGAGAGCATTCAAGTCTTCCTCAAAGATGCAGACAGAAGGGCTGCGGATGAAGCAGACACCAACAATGGAATAAGAACTTGGGTGAAGCAGCTGAGAGAAGCATCATTTCGCATTGAAGATATCATTGATGAATACCTTCGGTTGATCCATAGGGCCAATCCTCCTGGATGCAGATCTTTATGCATGTCTCCAAGATTAATCAAAACTTTGACTTCCCGTCATAAAATTGCATCAGAGATTCGGGATATTAAGTTGTCAATTTTTGGAATCAAGGAAAGAAGTCAGAGGTATAACTTTCAAATTTCACATGAACAAGGATCCTCAAGCAGCAGCAACAGCTGTCCTGGAGAGGCAGAAAATGGAAGATGGCACGACCCTCGACTGTCTTCCCTTTTCATTGAAGAAACAGAAATTGTAGGATTTGAAGGCCCAAAAGAAGAATTAGTTGGTTGGTTATTGGAGGATGAAACTGGGCGCTCAGTGATATCAGTGGTAGGAATGGGGGGTCTAGGAAAAACCACTCTTGCCAAGCAAGTTTTTGACAGCCAAAAGGTGACTGCACGCTTTGATTGCCGTGCTTGCATCACAGTTTCTCAATCATACACTGTGAGAGGGTTACTGATAAAAATTATGGAACAACTTTGCCAGGAAACTGAAGAACCTCTTCTAAAGATGTTACACAAAATGGATGACATGTCACTGGTTATAGAGGTAAGGAAATACCTACAGCATAAGAGGTATTTGATATTCTTTGATGATGTTTGGCAAGAAGATTTTTCCGACCAGGTTGAATTTGCCATGCCAAATAACAAAAAAGGTAGTAGGGTCATAATAACCACTAGAATGATGCATGTTGCAGATTTTTTCAAGAAATCCTTTTTAACTCATACTCACAACCTGCAACTTTTGCCTCCAAACAAAGCATGGGAACTCTTCTGTAAGAAAGTATTTAGATTTGAACTTGGTGGGTATTGTCCACCAGAGCTTGAGGCTGTGTCAAAAGAAATTGTTCAAAAGTGCAGGCAGCTACCTCTGGCAATTGTAGCCATTAGTGGTCTACTTTCAACAAAATCTAAAACCATGATTGAATGGCAAAACGTGAGTCAAAATCTGAAACTGGAATTGGGACGTAATACCCATTTAACTAGTCTAACAAAGATTTTATCTCTCAGTTATGATAGCCTGCCGTACTATTTGAAACCATGCATTTTGTATTTTGGTATATATCCAGAGGACTACTCTATTAATCATAAGAGATTAACTCGACAATGGATAGCAGAAGGGTTTGTTAAATCTGATGAGAGAAGAACTCCAGAGCAAGTTGCAGAGGAGTACTTGTCAGAATTGATTCACAGAAGTCTGATTCAGGTCTCAAATGTTGGATTTGAAGGGAAAGTTAAAACATGTCAAGTCCATGATTTATTGCGGGAAGTGATCATTAGAAAAATGAAGAATTTAAGTTTCTGTCATTTTGTGCATGAAGGTGAATCAGTTGCAGTTGGAATAACTAGACGCTTATCAGTTGCTTCTAATTCCAAGAATGTGTTGAAGAGAATAAACAATTCTCATTTTCGTGCTATTCATGTTTTTGAAAAAGGTGGAGTGCTGGAGCCTTTCATCGGTAAATTATGTTCAGAGTCTAGGATTTTGAAGGTACTTGACATTCAAGGTACATCTTTCAGTTATATTCCTAATAATTTTGGGAATCTTTTTCACTTACGGTACTTAAACCTAAGGAATACAAAAGTACAGGTTCTTCCGAAATCTATTGGTGAACTACAGAACTTAGAGACATTGGACTTAAGAGAAACACATGTTCATGAGATGCCAAGTGAAATAAACAAGCTGACAAAGCTACGATACCTTCTTGCTTTCCATCGTAACTATGATGCAAAGTATTCTGTTTTGGGCTTTACAACTGGCGTGCGGATGGTTAAAGGTATTAAAACCTTGACTTCCCTTCAAAAAGTTTGTTATGTGGAGGTAGATCATGGGGGAGTAGACCTTATCGAAGAGATGAAAATGTTAAGGCAGTTAAGGAAGTTAGGTTTGAGGCATGTAAGAAGAGAACATGGGAATGCCATAAGTGCTGCAGTAGAAAAGATGCAACACCTTGAATCACTTAATATCACTGCAATAGGGGAGGATGAAATTATTGACTTAAACTTTGCGTCAACCCCACCAAAACTTAGGCGGCTTCATTTGAAAGCTAGACTACAGAAGTTGCCGGATTGGATTTCCAAACTTGAGGGTCTTGTTGAGATAAAGCTGGCTTTATCCAAGCTGAAAGATGATCCAATGCAGTCACTGAAAAACTTGCCAAATTTACTGAAGCTATCTGTGTGGGACAATGCCTACGATGGTGAAATTTTGCATTTTCAAAATGGAGGATTTCAAAAATTGAAAGTACTGATTCTCAGTCACGTGAATAGAGTAAATTTGATCCGTATAGAGAAAGGAGCTTTGATTTCTCTCGAGCATATAAGATTGGAAAAGATTCTCCAACTGAAGGAGGTACCCTCTGGCATCAAACACTTGGATAAACTCAAAGTCATTGACTTATCAGATATGCCAGATGAATTTGTTAACAGCATTGAATCAGACAAAAGACACAACTATTGGATTATCAAGCATGTTCCTCTTGTTTTCTTTCGTCATTGGGTTGGCCCAAAATACTATGATTATGAGATTCGAACTATAAATTCATCCTCCAAGGAGTCCTGAGCAATTGAGAATGCTATGGTATCTGCAAGCTTCAAAATAAGAAGGTACCTTTCCTCTCATCAAGCAATGCTTCTCTTATTTATCTTTAATATGCTTGACCTTTATCTAATTTCTATCACATTGACGTTGCTCATCACATCTCTCACTTTCTTTCTTGATGTACATTTGAATCATATAATATTTCAATCACTATGGAAAGAGTTTTAAAAGGAAGGTACATGATTCAAATTCTAGAGACTAACGTAACCACTAACTTTATTTTGTGAAATAACTTTATTTTTATTTTGTTGATTTAAACTTTGATGTGCTATCATATAAAGCAGTTTCAGATTGGCATCCAGTTTTATAGCGACGGTCCATCTAACATGATTAATTAAATTGACAACTGTATGAGATAACTGACTCAATTATTTCTTATGTTAATGTTGACAGAAATTCGGGTTCTCCATGATACAACTCAAAGATGTCGTATTTTGTTCTTTTTTCCTTCTATGGTGCTTCAATTCAAAATAAAACATTTCCTCCTCATCCAGCACAAATCAAGGAAAATGTGGATTCCTTTCTCTAAGTTGACTGGCTTTTCTGGTTTTTTTAATTACTTGTTGTGGTGTTTTATAATTTGGTTTAGGAAGTTCTGATTCAAAACCTTATAATCAAGACTGCATTCAGACGTCATTTTGACATTTCTTTTTACTTTAGCCATTTGTGGTTTTAAGATTGGTAGGATCTTTTCTTCATCCCTTGTAATAATAATAATAATAATAATCAAAACCACTTCATTTGAATGAATATGTTTATTTTTTATGAGCAAGATTGATGCTACTATCATATTGTAGCTGTAAATTTAGCAGCCTTGTTGATTTAAAGTAAATCAGGAGGGCATGTATGTGTCTCAGCCAACCTGTTTCATCCATCCATCATTTCCTCGTTAGTTTTGAAAACCAAAAAAAGTCTTGTATGGTCTTAACTGGCCCCGTGCCGGTCCTGCTTTCAGATCTATGTGACTTCCTCGCCAACTATTTATATAAAAATTCAAAGTCAGACACTTCGCTCTTCGTCTATGCATCAGGTTTATCATTGCATATTTTCTGCAACAGTTCAAGAAATCACTTACTGCTGCATTTTCTAAAGGATCATGGTCCATCAACTCCCTTATTAGGTGTTGAAATCATTCCTACTTCCACCGCACTCTTCTAAACTCAGCTTCACTACCATTGCGGATTCTAAGCTTCCTCGAGCTCTCGGAGGCATTGTGTTGGTTAAGAACATAAGATTGGATTTTGTTTATCGATGTTACATAGGATCATGGTTCATCAACTCCCTTATTGCAACAATTTGAAATATACAAAATAATTTATGTTTCTATAAATAACTCCACCTAACAGCACAAACCAGTTACTGAGATTCAACCAGAAAATCAGAAATTATACCACACTACTCAGTTCCTTGTTAAATGTAGATTTTACAATGCATTGATGTTCTCCACATATCATGACATTGACAATTCAACTTGATGAGTTTAATTTATTTTAGTTTTGCATGTTTTGTTTTTGATAGATTATTACGTAGTTCATGTCAAAGGGAGGGTATTAGAAGGTGCGATCATATTTGCACTAATGCACCAGATCCCATCAGAACTCCGCATAATTACCAAAAAACAAAAAGGGAGTGTATTATTAGATGTTGATAACACCCTCTCCCATTCCCCAACCACCCCAATAACCCTCCTAGCCTCCGCCACCGAACATTCCTTATTAATGTATAAAAGTTGTTTAAAGGTATAATTGGGATAATAAAAAAGTAAGTATAAATATATTCATCTAGTTTGTTACACTTTTAAATGATAAAGGAAAAAAAACAAACATATATATACATATATTCATATCGTGTTTGTTATGTTTAAATTTTTTTTAATATTTAAATTTATTCTTATCTATTTGTTACATGCGATATTTGTATTCAAAATTGAGGACATTTTTGGAAAAAGAAAAAGTCAGTCCAAAAAAGCTGAAAGAGATTATTTTCTTTATATACAGTATAGATATAATAGTTTAATACTACTTTAGCAATGTCAAATAGTATAGATATAATAGTATCCATCACAAAAGTCTTTTTCGTCCTGTAGCAATGTCAAATTCGTGAAAGAAAATTGCTCTTCTTCCATCACATTTTGCTCATTCCCAATCGCACTTCCGAAAATGCCCCCAACATGAGTTAAGTCACGCATGTGTTAAACACAACGAGAGTCAAGTTATGTTGAACCCTACGTGAGTTAACTCACGCTGCGTGTCATTTTAAAGGTCATAAATCAACTCATTTCCCATCTCAAATCTCCAAAAACTCTCTCAGATCAACCAAATCCCTAATTTCTTCAAGTTCAAATCCAGCAACACTCCAATAACAAGTAAGATTTTATAATCAAACACCATTAACTTTTTATGTTTATATGTTAGATTTTTCTTCTTAAATTATAATTTTTTAGTTTTAGGGTTTGTTAAAATTTTGATTTTTTTTAAAGAAATGATACAATGTTTACATGCAAATGACTTATATTGCTTAATTGTTTAGATGTTTGCATGTTTATGTATAATTTGCACTCTAGGTGTTTAATGAAATGTTTGAAATTTGAATGAGTTTTTCATTGATTGTTTAATTTTTTATGGTGTAGATCTAAAACAATGGTTGATTCCATCACTGTTTGTATACGCTTCAATAGCAGAATCCTAAGTTGTTCAAGGTTGGGTACAGTAATATCATGTTAAAAGGTTTGAAGGATCAACTGAATGTACACATGGATGTGTATAGAAAATTGTACTAGTGGACCTAAATCTAAATCCTTCTCTTGGCCCATGATGACAATTAGAGTTGTCAAAATGGACTAGGCCCACTGGGCTGACCCTTCATCCCTTTATTTTAGTCTGGGTCGGACCATAAAAAAAATGAAAAAAATGACCGTGTCTTTTTGGATGCCAACATGACTGGAATGTCAAAATATTATTATATTATGATGACTTCAGGTGGTAGCATAACTGCTATTTCAACCTCCATAACCAATGCATGTCTCATTCATTGTTTATCATAAGATTTTCTTTTATGATGTATTATGCAAGGGGTCTTTTCATAGCCATCCACCCATGACTCATGAGTGTTGCTGCATGCTTATCATCTTCACTATCTTAAGTCAACTCCAAGCCAAGCTCTTTTTTCTTTTCAGGTTTAGACCTTTCCTTTCAAGGCTACTGTCATTTAGATTGAGTTAGTTGTCCAACTTCCAAGGCTATTGTTATTCAGATTGAGGTAGTTGCGCAACCATCAAGGGCGAATGGTTGTATGTGGGATAAGGTTTCCCTGTTGTAGAAAAAGGCCATAGTTACACACAGTTTCCAATCTCAGCCATTCATCTCAGATCAAACGGTTGAGATTGAAAACTGTGTGATTTTAGTTAAAACAATCCTGATCGTTCAATTCTGATCATATGGCTGTAATCAATTACGGCACCCTGCTGTTACAGTAGGGAATCCTGTTCCTTGTATGTGAATGGGGTAGCATTGGCTACCCCAAATGAAAAGAAAAAAACTTGAAAAAATAGTATAATTTTGTATCTAGCTACCCCATCAATATATTATTTGGCTACTCCAAACAATTTTGTTGGTTCAAAGAGGGATGATGTTAATCAAATATTGATAATCTATTTAATTTAGTGTCAATTATAGATAAATTTGACTTCCTAAAACTTCATAGAGCTCAACTTTTATAAATAACTAGTGTGTTAACCCGTGCAATGCACGGGTGATAGATCATTATTTTTAATCTCAAATTGTTTTATTTTACTTATTTATCGATAAAAATTATTTATCCCGTGAATTTTTAAATATGTAAGTATCTTTTTTGCCGCAATGATGATAAATATGTGTCTCATATTGTTTATGTTTACTAATGATAAATATATGTCTTGCGTCTTTATGTAGAAAAGAAAAATATATTTACGGGTTTTAGATCATCGTCGGTGAAGCGTCGCCCCGAGTCCTCTCACAGTCTTGGTGTGAGTTGATTTTGTTGTAGTCATTGATTTCATTCAACATCACTGTTGTCTTTGTACTGCTCTGGCGCCGACGTGTTTATGAGTTAGTTTTTTGTGGTGGATTATGTCAGACTGTGAGTTTTGTATATGGTTTTTGTTTTTTTTTCTTTTTCCGTTTATGTTTTGTATGTTTGTTTTTGTTTTGTTTTACGGAGATGAAGATGATTGGTGGCTTTGTTCCGGCTCTGTGATTTGGTCTGAAAATCTTGAATTTGATTTTTTGGATTAAAGATCTAGGTTCTTTAGTTCTGGCGTTGTTCTGTTGGATGCATGTCTTGATTCAACATGGCTTGTTTTATCTTGATGTTGCTCGAAGGGCTAGGTGCGCATGCTCGTGTTGACGGTTGTAGTTGTCATACCTAAAGGATTTTATCCTCCTTGGTTGCTTCTTGCGTCGTTGGTGAACTGTGATAGATTTCTACTGTTTGTTCATCCTTTGATCTGGACATCAGTTGAAGTTTCAAGACCACCGTGAATCTATGGATTCGGTTCGTAATTGGTTGCTTTCGCGGGCGTTTATGGATTGCTGATACTTTGAAGCTGTTGGAACTTGAATCATTTTTGTGTTGGCAAACAGTTCATACGCCTATTTTAAATGCTTAGAAAGTTCACAATGCGTTTATTTGCAATTTGGTTTCGCACCCTTAAGTGGGTTCGTGGATTGTCTATGGTAGTGGTTGTTTAGGGTTATTCTCTTTTATTACCACTTTTGTACTGAATTGTTGGGTTTTGCTTTTATGGTTTACTGTATCAAGTCCTTGCTCCTCAGTCTTGTACTTCCTTCTATTTTTAATTTAATTTTTACTTTGATTATATAATGAAAAATATTTGACTCATAATTTTTTTTATGTATCATGTCCTATGTTCTTTTTGTTTATATAAAAACTTCATTAAAAATTGTGATAAATACTTGTCCCGTACTTTTTTATGTATAAGTTATAAATATTTTCCCGTGTCTTTTAATATTTATCTAGTGTTTTCTTAATATTTATCAATTAATTCATATAGAAAGTAACTCATGCACATCCAGGCTAGCTAACATTTGTTTAGCCCTTTATTTTTTTTGTTTGTTCCCTTCTCTTCCTAATAGTTTATAAATTTAAAGTTTACTCCGTCTTTCAAATATATAGGCTTATATATAAGTCATTTGTAATAATACATGTTTTTTATGTTTTTTTTTTTTAAATAACATTTGGAAAATTTATATTTAGATTAAATTTATTTTTCACCATTTTGAAATGTATAATTTCAAGTCACCTATACCATTTTTTAAATTGATGTGAATTGATTCATTTTTAATTCAATTGAATTTTCATTTGCAAATTAAAATCAATTTAAGAATAAGTCAAATCAAATACATTTTTAATATCATGTGGATTATTTATTTGA
>Ga0315913_1005587_pt1 | contig 15220 bp, 11 predicted proteins | sample MpolsnodulesMG_FD_207736 | JGI IMG/M metagenome (GOLD analysis project Ga0315913, IMG submission 207736) | Medicago polymorpha root nodule microbial communities from Los Angeles, California, United States - small nodules | ecosystem: Host-associated > Plants > Roots > Nodule | place: USA... | reverse complement strand
TTCTAAATTACACGTACAGCTTTAAAAAGAATAATTACACTTTGATATTTACTAAAAGTAATAATATATTTTTCCAACCAAATACATATCATATCTGCATATATCATAGAATTTAATAATTGAAGAGATCTTATACAATGTGTTAATTATTTTGAAGATGTGTGCTTGGTTGAAGAGTTGTGTATTTTTCAAGAGGTATAACAATATATGTAATTTAATGCAATTCATGGTTCCTAACAAAATATTTTGAATTTCAAATTTCAAATTGAAGAAGTGTTGGAAGGAAATTTATAATTAGGGTAAGCACTTAGCAATTATGTGGATCATTTGGAGGGAATTTTCTAGGTTTAGTTGTTGCAAACCTCATAAGATTAAAGAGTAAGAGATTAAGGGTTTAGGGTTTGCTATATATACCCAAGTTTGCATGGAAATTAGGGTATTCTATTTGTAAACGTATTAAATAAGTGTACAACAACTTGTAAAAAAAAAAAGTTTACAGAAACAATAGATATATACAAACGATGACACAACATGATATGAATGAAAAGTTCATCAGTGAGGAGAAATATTAGGGATTGCTGCATTGTAGAGGGAATTTGTTAGGTTAAATTACTGCTAACCTAATGCAACATTTTAGAAGGAAATTATTAGATTAAGTTGTTGCAGACCTAACAAAATTAATAAATAAGGAAATTTTCTAATTCAGCTTTTGTATTTTAATATCCGTTAGTTCCGTATGCTAGTTACCAATAGGGACGAAAAGAATATTGGCACTAAATTTCGAAGAATTTTGTTGTAAACAATATAAATTCAATTAATAAATTTTATATACATTTATTCTAAAATAAAATAAATATTTTTTTCCTAATTTAATTCTGTGTTTAGATATTAAAAGAATGTTGGCACCAAAATTTGAAGAATTATTTTATGAAAAATATAAATTAAATCAACGAATTTTATAGAGATCAAAAACATATTTATTCTAAAATATAATAAATAATTGTATTCCCTGATTCAATTATGTATTTAGATATTAATTATTATCAATTAAATTGATAAAAGTATGGGTTAATAAATCAGAACCATTTTCATAAAAAAATCAAAACCATTTCATTTTATTAAGAAGTCCGAAGTGGGAAATACACAACGCACTTTCGTTAGAAACCAAAAGTATTGAAGAAAAGTATTTTAAATATTAAAGTTAAAAAAAAAATATTGAAAATGAAAATAGATAATTTTATGAAAAATTATAATTTGTAAAGTTTATAATATATAAAAGAAGCAATATGAGCCTTGTATATCTGCTGCCCCTTATCTCACTGCCCTTTGCTTCCAACTCCCAAGTGTTCAGCTGATAGGCAGTGTAGAGAGGGAAAGCCAAACCAATCATCATTATGAGTTCCTCTTCATTACCATCTTTCATTCAGATTTCCACCTTCTGTGAAAAACTCAGCACACCTCAAAAGAAGGTTCATTTTGGAATAACAAAAAATGACACCAAGTTTTCTTGCTCCTTATCTTCTCATCATTCTTACAGTATTCTTCAAAAATCACTTCCTTTGGCTGCTTCTATTGCAATTCTTCTCTGGTCAACTCCAGGTAAAGTAACCTTTTACCATGCTTTAATGTAGCATGCAATTCAAGTCACTGAACTTCATTAGAGACACATGCTAAGGCATTTTTGTTATTGAGTTTAACATTATATACTGACAAAGTAAAAAAGTTTTACCGTGTCATCAAATCATAATCAATCATATATATGATTTTACAAGTAGTTATGATTGATGTTAAGATAGTTTGAGTTAGTTAGTATTAGTTGGTTCGTTAGGATTAGTTAGAGTTAGTTACTCATTAGCGTAGTTGAGTTCTATAAATAGTATTCCTATGCTATCTCTATCTCATATGAGTATGATCTGCAGCACTATGATCCTACGATTCTTAAGAATTAAAGTGAAACATTTTTAATAATCTGACCATTATGATTGATGGACGGTGTAAAAAATATTTACTGTGACAATGTATATGAATTGAATTTTTTTTCTTATTTTGCAGCACATGCTGGATTCATGTCAGGAATCTCAGGACTAGAGTCTGTACCTGGTCCTGAGCTGCCTCAGATTGATTTCCTCAAACGTTTTAATGGTTTGAACTTTCAAACTCTTATAATAACATATTGATTTTGTAAACCTTAATGCGTTGAAATGAAACTAACATATATTGTTTCATCATTGTTTTATGATTACTATTTTACAGAAGAAAACCAGAAGAAATATGCTGAAAATGATGCAAGATTTAAAGAGACTCCCCTGGTGAAGAAATTGCTTGAGCAATCTAAGTTGAATAAAGAGAAGTAATTTTTCTGTAATCATAATTGAACTGTGTATTTTTTATGCAGACACCTCTCTCTAAAGTGCTATGTCGATATGTAGGATACGTTTTGGACACCGACATTTCTCATACACGATTTGGACATGCAATAGACACTTCTTAATGTCCAATAAAAAAATTGGCTCAGACCTGTTAGACACGTTTTGGACACACGTCAAAAGACCGAGCCAACACCTATTGAGCCTCTTATAATTTTTTTAGGCTATTATCAATACATCATATCAGTAACTAGGTTTTATAAAACACACTACCTGTCTTTTTATATTAAAAAAAATGTAAGAATTGGATAGTAAATGATTCCTGTTAATATTCTTTTTTGTGAGAATCTGTGTCATTACCATAACCTTATTTTTGACAGGTTAATATACTAATATTAATTCTCAATTTAGAATATTGTCACCGGTGTTCTATATTTCGGACACCAGCCATGTTGCGGTGTCTCTCTTTGTCCTGTCCGGTGTATGCATTAGATCCTATTATTCATCGGTATTAACTTTGTTTAAAACAATGTTTCTATGCATCTGTTATCAGAAAGTTACAACAACATTTTTGTGTTTTACTCTTCAGGAATAGTAAAGAAATTGAGAACAAGTACTGCTTACGAGGCGCAGAATGGGGAGTAGGTGATTGTTCAGCAGAGGGAATGACTCCAGAGGCAAGGGACAAATTCATAGCAATGTTGAAGGAGAAGGTTGGAGAAAAGTAATATTATGCAGCTAGAGCATATAGAAAGGAAAATGTTTTAGGCCTGTTGCAGAGTTTCAAAATATATTGTTATTGAAAAAGGTAAAAAGCACAATTTTGACATATTGGTTGGCACCAATTGAAGAAACAATTTTAGGCCTGTTGCATAGTTTCAAAATATTGTTTTTGAACTCATTAATTAGACATGGATTATGTCCATGTGTAAAAGAAAAGCACTTGTAATAAATTTTGTTAATAGTTTAGATGATTTTATTTTCTTTGTTTATGTGTTCTAGTCTGACCCTCTTTTGTTACTGTTGGTGAGTGAAATGTGCTGATGGCAAAGTGCACATTAGAAATTTTCCTCTTGATGAATTGTGTGCATGTTTTGTGGTGCATCCACATGTCTTTCTATTAGAGTTGATACTATTTAAGAAATGTAACTTTTACAAAATCACGGTGGTTCATCATGATTCCGACAAATTTACTGTGAATCCATCCAACCAAACTTACTAACTCTTTATCTGATGTTTCTTCAAATCAACTCTTTTTAGTAACCCATTCTTGATCACCAAGTTCCAATTCACCAGGTTCAGCCATTAGATCATCAAACTCCACAACTTCACCAAATTGGTTAGTGGTCGAAGCAGGAGTCGAACGAACAGGAGAGTTCAAATGATCAGTAGTGTTTTGTGTGAAATCCATTTCACCAATTTCACTAAGTGTCTTCAATGGATCATCAGATATATATTGCCTTTGAGGAATGCTATCCAAGAAACTAGTTTCATCACTTTGTTGAATTTTGTTCAGCATGTTAATCCTTTGATTGCAAGCTTGAACATTGCCATCTACAATACCAATGAACGTTTTGAGTTGATCCTCTTCCAAGCTATTGAAACATAGACCCCACGTTGGATACTTGTTCTTTACAACCTGTATGCGCACTTTGGAAATCTCAGCTTCGATCATATTTTTCTTATTTGCAAAAAAGTCCTTCACATCAAATTCCTTTGGAGTTGTACCCTCAATCATATTTTTAAGCATGGACAGTACAATTGTGGAGTCTTGTGGTCAAGTCATTGGTCTACCATCACATCGCCATCATACACAATTAAGCAAACTTCAACTCCAAACTTGCTAAATAATTTAGAATCTTTGTTTGTTAATTCCTTCTTTCTCTGAGCGAAAGCTAATTTTCGAGTTTTCTCATTTTGGATGTGTTTCAAAGTTATTTTTGCACGCCCATTTCTACAAATTCATATAAGAAAAGTGTCAATAAAAACGATCTTAGTGGAAAAAATAAAAATAAAAACTATTTTTTGGCTTTAATCTTGCTTCTTTGTAATGAACTTGATTCTTTAACTGTACTTATATACACAGAAAAACTCGTCGATAAATTTTGACATGTCTCCATGATTATCATTAAATTGTAATGAACTTGATTCTTTAACTGTACTTATATACACAGAAAAACTCCTCGATAAATTTTGACATGTCTCCATGATTATCGTTAAACGCATAGTATGTGCTTAATTTCAACTACATATTAAGAAAAGGGTTGAGAGGTTCTAACAGTTTAGTGACAAACGTATGCAGAAAAATAATATAAAGTTATATATGTGATTAGGTTTTGTAATAAAAGATTCAACCTAAATTGTCGGCCCTAGTTTTCTAATGAGAGAAGCTCCAACTTCTCTCTAAACTTTCTTTCTCCTTCGTTCATCGAGAAGGGGTGATTCTAGGTCATTTTTTGACCTAGAATCACCTCTCTACATCTTTTTTTCCCTTTTTCTTTCAATCTACATAAGTGGTTTTCACATCTATCAAGTTTTTCGTTGTGTTTTTTGTGATTTCGACGTCTAAGTGCGGCGTTGTGTTGTTCGTCGTCTTGTGCGGCGTTTGATTTCGCGTCTTGTCGCGGTGTTTGGTCAGTTCCTATTGAAAGATCTACATCAGTCAATTACAAATTCAACCAATGATTTGGACGTCAACGTTGCAGATCCGGAAGCATGGGTATTTCGGTGACTTAGGTTTTATCATATTATTTGTAGGCATTTTGCCGTTGTATGCTATTAACTTGGGTGCTGTGAGTTTGTTCGCAGATTCACTATTTACGTTTTTAGCGATGTTTGTATCTGATGTACTATATCGATTTGAATGAATGGATATTGTTTTATTTTGGGTTAATAGTGCTTTACCCCTTGTAATATAGGCCATTTTCGGATTTACCCTTGTAAAATATTTTTATTTAGAATACCCCCTAATAGGCCATACAAAAATGAATTTTTATTTTTTTTTTCCAGAAATTTTGGTTTTTGTATGGCCTATTAGGGGGGTTTTCTGAAAAAAAAATTATTTTATAGAGGGTAAATCAAAAAAAATATTTTACAAGGAGTAAACCTATAAATGACCTATATTACAGGGGGATAAAGCACCATTAACCCTTTTGTTTTTGTCAAAAAATAAAAGATTCAACCTAAAAGAGCCACGATTTGATTCAATATGTACACTTTTAAGGGTTGATTTAAAAAATATGAAGGATTTAGCTTGCTTGAGTTAAAAGCAGGACCAAAAGTGTGGATGTATACTTTTAAGATATTAAAAGTTGAAGAATTTTTTTTTGGGTTAATTAAGTTTTTAGTTCTTATAAATATTCACAGTTTTGTTTTTAGTCCCTACAAAATAAAATCACACTTTTTAGTCCCTGCGACATTCTCTTTAAGCATTTTAGGGACCAAAAATGTTGATGAAATTTTTTGACAGGGACGAAAAATGTTGATGGAAAATTTTTATAGGGACTAAAAATGCTGATGGAAAATTTTATAGGGACTAAAAACTGTGATTTTATTTTATAGAGACTAAAATCAAAATTGTGAATATTTATGGGAACCATTTACTTAATTGACCCATTTTTTTTACGAAAATTAAAAAAATTGAATATTTATAAGAATAAAAAACATCCAAAAAAAATTGAAACTTTTATAAAAGAGAATTTTATAAAGTGTCAAACATGATTGTGAACTTTGCTAAAAAAAAAAAAACATGATTGTGAAAAAAACTAAAATTTCGAATAAATTAACTTAAAATTAATGACAAAAATTGATGATGAATTTTTTTTTATTTTTACAATGATTATGAAAAAATTTTAGATGACTGCAAGTTGAATAAATTTTTAAGAGTATTAAAACAAAAATTATGATATTTAAAGAAATAAAAAAACATATTTAACTCTAAATATAAATATCACCGACCTATAAACCAATTCAGTTATGAAAAATTTGTATTAATTATTGGACAAAAAAATTAAAATTGTATAATCAACCTTGCGGTGGTAGTTAATGATTGTTAGTGTTTTTGAGATTGAACAAACAGAAGAAAACAAGAATTTAATTCTGTCAGGAAAAAGAAAAACAGCCTTTGCAAGCTCATCCCCTTGTCCCGCCGAATCTTCAACAACAGTTCTCATTCATCTCATCCCATAATTGCAAACAACTCTTCTTTTTCAATACCCAGATTTCATTTCCTGGTAATTCTTGCTTTTCCCTTTTCATTACATATAAATTTTTCATATCACATTCAAAATTCTCGGTTATAACAAGATTCAAATTTTGTGTTTTTTTTCTTTTTTCAATTGATTAATGCATTTTCTTCCTGATTGCAAGAAAATGATAATTGAAGAAATGGGTCATACTTGGAATTTATTTTGGAATCTTATATATCAAGTTATTTTTTGAAGGCTTTTATTGTTGATGTTGATTATGGCGTGCCAGAGATATCTGGCATCTGCACGTGTGTAGTTACCTTAGTGTCGTGTCTGGTGCCCGTGTCTATCTGATATCAGAACACATGTGTAGTTAAACTCAATTACTTTTACTTAATTAAATTATTTGAGGTTTTTATGTGTCAGTGTTGTGTCGGGTGTCGGTGGGTAATCTGTTTAACTGATGTGTGAATTTTGGATTGTTTGTGTTGTTACATTACAGTGATTGTAGAACTTGGAAGGAGATTTCTTATTGTTGAGTTTGATTATGGTCTATGTAGCACCGACACTTTATATAAATGGCGTGTTAGATATCTGACGTGCGCATAGGTACATTCGGTGTTGTGTCTGGTGTCTGTGTTTGTCATAGGTCTGACGCATGCATACATAGTTACATTCAGTGTTGTGTTTGGTGTCCGTGTCTATACGTTATGGTGATTTATTTAGCTGATTTGTGAGTTTTGGATTGTTTATGTTTTGTTATATTACAGTGATTGTGGAACTTGGAAGGGGTAGTTTGGAACAATAAGAAAAGGGTTGGTATTGCTGTTGATAGGATACGAGTCACTGAAATGTACAGGCCTGTGGCTGCTTCGTCAGCCACATCTCAAGATGGATTACCTAATGACAACGGGGACTTTGTTGTTACATTAGATCAAGTTCCAAGGTGGATTGATGCCGAGCATATATTGGAGAATGACAATGGAGATTCACCGCTTTCTAGTCCATACTTCCCTGATCCTTTGGCGTTCCAATCGGGAACTGGGAGTGGTGCAGGTGGTTCGGTGTCTAGGTTTCCTGTTGACCATGAAATAAATTCGCGGTTATATTTGTGGAGAGGGGATCCTTGGAACCTTGAGGTGGATGCCGTGGTGAATTCAACAAATGAGGTTAGTCATACTCCCTCTGTCTCGTATTAAGTTTCACTTTGAAATATTGTCTCGCATTATTTATCGCTTTAGAATTTCAATCAAGCATTTATTTTGTATTTTCTCAATTAGGACTTGTTTTGTATTTTCTAATTTTCATGTTTATTTTCTGTTTTTAGTTACAAAAATATCACCCTGTTTTCACTTGTTTTTTCCTTCAATATTTTGAAAGTTTTTGAAGGCTACGAAGTAAAAACAAGGTGGTATTTTTGTAATTAAAACTAAACAGAAAATGAAAATAAAAACCAAACATGGCCTTAGTCTGTTAGTTGGAAATATTTTTTATTTGGATAACTAGTTGGAAATATTTAGGTTGTGATGTATATAAGTAAGTGCAAGGGAGTAGAGGGAGGGGTCTTGTCGTTTCACAAAGAATTGGGAACATTAGGCATATGGAAAAGAAGGTGTAGCCCTTCCTCTCAATTGGTATCAGAGCTCCGATGTTGGATCTGTGGACAGTGAATATTGATGGATTCATGGAGAAAGACATCAGTAATATCAAACAGAATAATATCAAATCAGAGACTAGGCAAGACAGAAATTTTAGGAAAACAATTTTTAGGACTCAGAAACAGGAAGAGACACAAACAGGGGTGGTGGAGAATTGAAGGAACACATTCTTGTCATTGCTGGAGAATTGAGAAAAGAGGTTGCATGCATTAGAACAGACATGAGTGGTGTCTTTGGAGTTAGAAGGAACAAAGGACCAAAGACCAAGAACTAGAATTGGAACGTTGGAGGAGAAACATAAAACATAATAATATGAAGATCAGAAACAAGGCAAGGAATGAATTTTGAGGAAACGGAAACTGTTAGGCAAGATACTACTGCACCTACTGATAAGATCTTGAGAGTTTATTATAGAAGGAAGTTTAGGAATAATAGATAAGCTTCTGGTTGTATAGTTTGAGAGACAGTAGTTAGACACCAGTTAGAGACGAGTAGTTAGGTTGTTAGCTCTTTTGTTTTTCTGTTAATAAGACATTCGGAATATTGTTAAGTAATTGACTGGTTTATTCCAGCGTGAGAGAAGGATAGCTTCCTAGGGTAATAATTTCTTTCTGTTAGGAATAAATTCAGGGATGAATAATTTCCTTTCTTCTTGTGGCTTTTCAAAGCTATCTTTTTGAAACAGTTAGAGACAAATGTTACCACAGTAAAAGTAGGAGTGTAGGACCTGACTGTTGATAGGAGAAAATAAGTGAAGGCAAATAATAGAGACAGAAGGGGAAATCGCTGTCGTGGTTTCCTGGTGGTGAAAAAGAAATCATAGATGATGGGTTTCCTGGGGACCTTACCGTTGCTCTCTAGGATGCAAAGACGGGACAACAATTGTGGAAAATGGGTTTTGTGAAAGTCATCAACAAACTCCGGCTACCTCAGATTCACTAGCTTTGACGATGTTAAAGTATCTAGAAATTATCTAATAATATTGTTATTTGATTTTAGAATATACAAAAGTATCATAGATGATCTCTTATGAGTGGGTTTAATTTTTCATTATAATATGTTTGATTTTTTTATTTTTTATTTTAATTAGAATTAAGTCTAATTTTAGTATATATTAATATAGGGATAATGCTATGTGTTTTGCATAACATCAAATCAATATCTATTTCAAACAATTCAGTCTCAACTCTCTCATTTCGTCCTTCTCGCCCTGAAACTTATGGTGTCTGAGTATTACCAACTTTCATGACTTGTGCTTCACTATACTAGTGCGTAGTTCCCTAAAACCTAGAACTCTATTGCTATGTTAGAGTTAGTCACATTCTCCAGATGTTCATATCTTTCTTAATTGTATAGAACCAGAAATTAAAATTTAATAAGTGTGAGATTGCTCATAACATCCTTGTGCATTCATTGTATTTACTAAAATAATTTCAGGTCCTAAGAAGCCTACCTGCTAAGATATTACATAAAATGGTATTTCTATTTTCTGAGTCATATCTTAGAGGTGCTTGCTCTTTGTTTGGTGTTTGAATACAATTAAATTATAGGTTAACAATGATTTTGTTGATGATAAGAAGAATCACGTAACATTGAACCCTTATGATAGAATGCTCACATAAAATTATTCAAATAACGTCACTAAAGTAGGATCTTTATTTAAAATAAACATGATAAAGAACATTTTTGGTTTACCCTAAACCATAGTTCACTTGTTGTAATCCTGTGTCTGCATGTGACTATGTAAATCGAGTTCCTAAGAGGTACTCGCAATTCTTGACAATTATCTTGCATCTCAGACCATTGTGATTATGTAATAAAATGTTATTTCACCGCAGGTTAGATCTAGACCTCCAGTAAATATAATGGTGATAATAAAGCATATTTCTTATCTGCTTTTGGTTTATTGTCAACAGGCCTTGGATGAAGCACACAGCAGCCCTGGGTTGCATGCTGCAGCCGGACCTGGTCTTGCTGAAGAATGTGCAACTTTGGTATTGTTCTTTTATTAATTGCTTCTGCAGTAATAAATTGCTATGAGCTCAATGTTTATATTTGTACATTTAGCAACTATAATATTGTTTGTTAAATATTTGGTTGAAAGATTGGGCTAAATATATTGTAAACGAGGGTAGCAATTTTTGTGAAATGAATTGTAAATATGATAAAATAAACGATTTCATATTATTCTGGACAGGGTGGATGTCGAACAGGGATGGCTAAAGTTTCCAATGCCTATGACCTTCCTGCAAGGTTTGGCTCCTTTAAGTTTACTTTTTCAAAGTCCAAGTAATAATCTTCAGTTTCCACATGGGAAGCTCCAATGCTACTATGCAATAATGACTTGGTTTTTTTGCCTCCTGTCTGGAGAAAAGGCACACGGATAATATCTTTAAGTAATGTTGCTGCATTGTCATTCTTTCTTAAATCAGTTTAGAATCATGGTTGTATTGACATGAGATTTGTGTACTATAACATGTGGAGCACGGCATATAAATAACTGATCTTACATGCCAAAAATAGAGTTGACTATTTTAGAATTATTAACTTGCATTACACAAACAGGATGTGCAAAAATATATACAAGTGAGGTCCTCTTTAATTAAGGATAAATAATAATCTAAATCTTAGAATTTGGGTAGGGCTTAACTCAACCCTAACAAAATAGGCTTATAATGTGAGGACTGCCTATCATTGCAAACACATTTTCAGGTCATATCTCACCTAATGTGGGAGGGACTCTTTACAACCCTCCCCCACACGCCTAGGCTTGAACATCCGGATCGTGACTCAAGTGGCCCGATAGTGGTGACCTGATAGTAGGTGGCCCAACAAATCTTGGATGGGCTAGATACCAAGATGAATAGTTTAGAATTATAATCTTGCATTACAGAAAGGGGATGTACAAACACACACACATGAGATTCTCTTAAAATAAGGAAACTAATAATATAATGAAACTTTATCAATGATATTAATTAAAGAATAATTATAATTCTGACTATAATCAACACATAGGGAAAGAAAAAACATGCTCAATTGTGGATGCATTTGTATAAATGGTAAGCAACATGTTTTCTCTTTGATTAGTTCCATGTATTAATTAAAGATCAGTTATTCATGTGTCGTGCTCCACCAATTATGTTAATTTATTCTGCCCTTTTTACTGCCCTATATTCCTTCCTTAGTTGCATGCACAGATTCCTAGAATATGATATTCTATTCCTTGATAAATTATGGCAGGAAAGTTATCCATACAGTTGGTCCAAAGTATGCTGTGAAGTACCACACTGCTGCAGAGAATGCTTTAAGTCATTGCTATCGTTCTTGCCTTGAGCTTCTAATTGAAAATGGGCTTCGAAGGTTTTCAAATGTTGTCATTCTTTTTTCTTCAAATAGTTAGACTATCTCCCATGTTACCTCAAATATCTAAAATTTACATTTTTATTGCATTTATTGGTGCAGCATTGCTATGGGTTGTATTTATACAGACGCAAAGAACTATCCCCGTGAACCAGCTGCACATGTAGCAATAAGTGAGTTTTCTCCCCTCATTTTTTTTCCCGGCTTCTATATTGATTCTGTCATGATAAATTGAATTGGTTAACTTTGCCTATCTGATATGAGTTAAACTTACTAAGTTTTGGAAATATATTACTTCTTTTCTGTTCAGTACTACGTATTGAAAATAGCAGCGATGGATGCAAAAACCATGAACAGTAATGTGCTGACTTTATCTTAGATAGAGAGGAAGAGAATCTTATTGGTCATGGGAGGGGAAATGGGAAACGATATAATTACAAAGTACACACTCAAGTCTTCAAACTGTCAATCAATTATTTTCTGTCTGGTTTATTTAATTTAATTTTCCATATTACTAAGTGGTGGTTAAAATTGTCTTTGCAATAGAAAAGTGTTTGTTTAAATTAATGATGAAGGGGATGGCAAGGTGCAGCTTAAGAACGAAAATAGATGCATGTCTAGTTGCATCCTTTCCTTTTATTTATGATTCTTCCATTTTATACAATTTCCAAAACCTTTCATTCTCTCTAATTCCTTCCATCTCATCCCATTCCATTGCAGTCAGCATTATATATCCAAACATAGCCTCAGGGTATTTAATCATGCAATATTGAATGTACGTAGCATATGATTATGATTTTATATTTTGTTCGTTTGAAAACTGTTTTCTCATACCTGATGGACTACATTATTGCTAGGCTTCTACAGCTCATATCGTTTCACATTTTCTTGTGCCTTTTTATTCAGGAACTGTGCGGCGGTTTCTTGAGAAGCAGAAAGACAATGTAACAGCTGTTGTCTTTTGCACTACCAACACAATTGATACCGAGATATATAAAAGGTATTTCTCTATTGCTGGTACCAGCAATGTTTCAAATAAGAGGAACTTCTCTAAAATTATGCCAGTTTGTTTTATACGCTTTTCAATGTGGATTCTGCATTACTTATTCATTCTTTCATTTTGCATTATTTACATGTAGGTTACTTCCACTTTATTTTCCCCGGGATAAACATGAGGAGGAGGTGGCTTTGACAAAACTTCCTGCAGATGTTGGGGATGAGAATGGTGAGACTACCATAGATGAGCGTAAAATTAGAATAAAGCCTTTGCCTAAAAAGAAGGTCCCGAAACCTCCTAGAGAACCAGTGGATCTTCCTGTTAGTGATGTTGGCTTGGTTCGCAGGTCAGTCAACTTTTAGTCAGAGATTTATACATTTTTTATATTTCATTCTAGATTTCTCAGTGTGTTCTATAATGTACAAATACTTGAGTAGGCGGTAACAATCGGAGCATAAATAAATAGTGGATTTCATGGTATTTGATAATATATTCTAGTCAAACCCTATTTGTCCCCGACATTCCCTTTTATTTCTCACTTTAGTCCTGACTTTTTTGAATAAATTCAATTTAATCATCAATCAATATAGTACTAGTCATCTAAAGAAATAAAGAAACAAAGAAATAAAGATAGGACACCGATATCTATTTGCATGACAGTATGACAATATCTGTTGTAAAGAAATAAAGAATACATCCAAAGGAACTTGTTTTAATCTTTGCTCACCAATTGAAATGCAGGATGAGTTTTTTCTCTTCTTATCCTTTTTTGAATGGCAAGTAATGAGTGAGACGTTATCATGTTAGATGGTTGTTGAACTCTTGAGTTAACTCTTCCACTCTTACATGTTTATGTTCCTAGGTTACAAAAACAAGTTAACTCAATTGATAACTCTTTTTTGATAAACTTGCAAGTTCAAGGAAACTGATAAAATCATTAAACTCAATTTTACTTGTGAGTTTACGAGTCTATAATTCTACATTGTTTTGGCCTTAAAATCTAAGTTTTTGGTCAGTATTATTTGGATTAATTATTTATCTGTTATTCTAAGCTTACATGCCACAATGTTATTTACCATTAATTTTATTTTCTTGATGTTTTTCCATTGCATTTAAGTGCGCAGATATCCATTTTAAAATTTTATTTCTTGTGGAACTTTCCTGATTAACGGTTCTTTGATAGGACTTCATCATATTTAGATACATTTCTGGATCCTGCCTTCATGTCTTTGATTAAAGACCCTGATGAAAGACGTCTGGAGCAGTGGGAGAAAACTGTTCAAGCACAACGAAGCTGGACTTTTGCTAATTTGCTTGGATTTGGTGACCTAGGTGGACCTTCATTGTCTGCCGCTGAAGAATATTCTCTGCACTCTAGATATCTTTCTAAAGCAAAATCCTTAAATCTATCTGAAATTGCAGATATGAAGATTGTGTAAGAGTCAATCTATTTATTGCCTGTGTTTTGTAGACTTTGATTGCTTTCATTTCCAAAATTACTTGAGATATTTGCATACTTCAACGTTTGGATTCATGGAATCTTGAGGAAAAATGTGTTACTAACCAGTCTACATGTGCATATCTTTTATGTATGATATTAATGATAAAGAAAATCATCTCCCAAGTTGGAGCTAATCTAAACTAAATCATCTATAAGGCTATGATGATTCATTAATAGCTAGCTCTACTCATCATAAGTGTAATTTATTTAAAAAATTGGGGAGGGTATCAAAATTATTATTAAAGTGGCACCAATGACCATTGTACAATTGTCTCCAAAGGGATTTGAACTCATCTTCTTGGGATTACAAGGTCAATCTCTTACCATTGAGCTGACACTTCACGGACCATCGTAAATGTGATTGACTTTAATGCAATCATTGAAATGTAAGGTTTTTGTGTTGGGACATTTTCTGCAATTTGGAAAATACGAGATAAACTGACATTTGGGTTGTGCATTCTTCAATTATTTTTGGCTTTCTTTACTAAATTTTAAGACATTTGTAAGGCAGTCATGTAATGATGAGAGTGATGTTCTTCCACATAAGAGAAAATAAACTTTTTTAATAATTGATAAACAAATAATGAAGTTTTATGCTCTTTAGAGTTTTGATATTCTTTTGTTTTTTAACCAATTGATATGAAGGTTTCATGCATGAGTTCATATTGATATTTACATTTACTTACAGAGATATTTGTATTTTTCAGCTATCGTGGAGGGGTGGACAGTGAGGGGCGTGCTGTCGTGGTTGTTGTGGGGGCTCACTTTTTGCTCAGATGTCTTGATCTGGAACGATTTGTCCATTACGTGGTGAAGGTGATTTATATTTGTACCCTTCAGCTTGGCATATTTTACTGTTGACAAACATGAGTCTGGCTACATAATTTTCATCATCTGGATATTGAGAATGCTTATTTCTCCTAAAGCTCATTTAAGATCATTACGTTTTAATCCATATTTTCCCTTACCCTGTTAAGTTTTCAAATATATTGAAAATTGTCTTGGCGTTATATTTCAGGAGTTCGAGCCAATTATACAGAAGCCATATACTATTGTATACTTTCATTCTGCCGCATCTCTGCAAGTGTAAGTGTTAATAATGGACTTATAGGATTTACAGATTTGGTTTTTCTTAGGAAGTTTATCAA
>Ga0315913_1005585_pt1 | contig 15226 bp, 5 predicted proteins | sample MpolsnodulesMG_FD_207736 | JGI IMG/M metagenome (GOLD analysis project Ga0315913, IMG submission 207736) | Medicago polymorpha root nodule microbial communities from Los Angeles, California, United States - small nodules | ecosystem: Host-associated > Plants > Roots > Nodule | place: USA... | reverse complement strand
AAGGAAAGAAAAGAACTTGGTGAAATTAGGAAGCGGTGGAAAAATTTACATGTAAGGTTCTATTGACATTCAAGATATCTTTATTAACTGTATGAAAATTTGCATAATCTTACTATTTCATAATTAATGTGACTGACAGGCAAGCAATCCTGAGAAAGTAAGAAGACATGGAAGGTGTCCACTTACCCCAGAGGAAGTTGGTCTTATGCTAAGAGCACTAGGTTTTGGAATTGAAACGCATTTGTATGTGGCTTCTGGAGAAATATATGGAGGTGAGGAAACCCTAGCACCGCTCAGAGCTCTCTTCCCCAACTTCCATTCAAAGGAGACCTTAGCTACCAAGAAGGAGTTGGCCCCATTTGTGTCTTTCTCTTCGCGCATGGCTGCGCTTGATTACATAGTTTGTGATGACAGCGATGTTTTCGTAACAAACAACAATGGGAACATGGCTAAAATTCTAGCTGGAAGAAGGTAAGCTAGTTTATTAGGGCGTGAGATTCTTCTAGCTAGTCTCATGTGCTTAATTTATTCCATGTAGTTGGTTTCTATTAGGACAGTATTCTTCCTACACATATTGATATTCAGACTTTCTCTGTTGCAGGAGGTACTTTGGTCATAAACCTACCATCCGCCCTAACGGAAAAAAGTTGAACCCCTTATTCATGAACAAGAACAACATGACATGGCAAGAATTTGCATCTCGAGTTCAAACTTTCCAGGTAGGCTTCATGGGAGAGCCTAATGAGTTGAAGTCAGGCAGTGGTGAGTTTCACGAGAATCCAACGTCTTGCATTTGTCAAAACTCAGGGTTGGAGGTAAAAACCGAGGGATTTTCTAATCCTCAAAATCAAACGCATGAAGGCAATAAGGTAGAGAACAGGACAGAAAAGCAGCCCTCTGAGGAAGAACGGGAGTGGTCTGAATTAGATTATGATTTGGACAATTATAGAAAGCAGGTTCAGCTTACAGGAACTAAAATTGAATCGCTCCCCCTTCTAATGGGTACTGACCAAGCTGAAGTGCAAGTATTCTTCTCAGATTAGATGTTCGAATTCATAGCATCTCCACCTCCATGATCTAGCAACTTCTCCCTGCTTGCTTTTCCCTCTTCTTGCACTGATAAGAATAAGATCTTCAAACTTCTTTTTTCTTAGACAGTACTGAAAATTAAGCCTTTGTATATAGCTTAATAGATTTTTTATGACAAGCTGCTTCAAAATGTAGATTGTAGGCTTGTGGCAACTGTATATATAGGCCACTAATATGCTGAAGCTTCTGAAACTGAAATTTGTGGGAAGGTTTGATAAGGCATTCTTTTTATGAATAGGACAGGATAGCCATAGGGGCAGCAGAAGTGGCCATTCCATTCAATGATGTTCTATCTTAATGTGATTTTTTTGTAGTGTGTTTGTATGTACATGTAAAAAAATTATACAATTGAAGAACCATTGTCCATAATTTCTTCAACTTTCTTTTCAATTTCTCCGCTTTGGCACCTGAGACGCGGAGCATAAGGCTTCAATGCTTTCCTATAATTGATCTCCACAAGTGAACATGAACAAGGTTTGCTCTTCAACCACAGAATTCATGTGCAAGTAGAGTGATTTGCAGTATGTCAGGATGCTTATATATTTGACATTTCACTTGAACACACAATATAATCAAATTTAGGAGTCGTGAATTTGCCTTATTTTCCCCATCGATCCACTTTCATTTTGTTGGATAAATGGTAAGAGTACTACTAAGTAATTCACTCATTCACATACTTTCCTGACTTCTATACACGCTTGACTACTCTTCTTGAAGTTTCTGGAGTAGTAGAGTCTACAGACAGGGCCATAAATAACAAAATCTAAATCTAAATACAAAAGAAATTGAGATTCTACCTCCAATCAAACAATTGACAATAAAAAATGAAAAGTGATATTTAGAAGAATTTGGTATCAAATTTTAAAATCATTTTTTTTTGGTAAACGAATACCAAGGTGTGGCAACTTATCATCATTAACATAACACAATTAAACACGATTTTATCCACAAATTTCATGTGTTCAAATATAGTACATTTCATTATTCATCAAAATTGTGTTCAAGTCCACATGATTTCTAGGTGTTCAAACTTTAAATACAGATGATGATAAGTTCAAAATTATAGTTAATAACGTTCAAAATCATGGTAAATTATATTTTGTCGATGGTTAATGAATTATATTCTTTGTCAATCTATTGAACATAACTAATCACATATTGACTTAATGGCTTAACGAATTCCTCTATCAATTCAGAAACCGTATCAAATAATCAAATAAATACAGATATCGAAAGCTCTTAGTATTACTCTTGAAGTTATGACCGTTAGTATTCTTGGCCCCAAACCCAAACATTGAAAGTGCAATCCTTACTTAGTAACATTCCCCCAAACAAGCACCAGATATTGTTTCTACTTTTTCTATGCTTCTCTCATTGTTAATTTTTTAGTTGGCATTCAACACCTCATCTCATTCTCTTATCTTCGCACCATCTACCATACATGTAATTTCAAACTTTCAACCTACTGTTACGAAATAGTTTGAGTTTCAACCCCTACAAATCATATCCACAAACAATGTAATTTTTGAATGCTAACTAAATGACACTGCAACAGATAATGAATCATAATTAAAATAATCAACCCTTCAAAAAAAAAATTAATAGAATCATAAATCTTAATTACCTAAATGACGTCGCAACTTACCAAAAAAATTTCACTCATGCAACATACCAATTATAGTTAGTTAGTTCAAAAGGTAAATAAATAAGAGTGGAACTTTCTTGAAGTTGAATGCTCTGAAACACATGAAAGCGATATTTCAAAAGAACATGACATTCTTGTCAAAAATCAACACGGCAACTGAAAAAGAAAACAAAATGACAACGTAAACTATTTAATCTGAATAATTTGAAGACGTCTTCTTAAAGGAACAAACTAAATTCAGTTCACCTTCAATAAAATCTGTAATACAAGTAGGTATGTAATCCTACCGAGTGACTAACCAATAACTATATGTTTGGTTACACATTTGGAGTGGATAGAATTGATTTTAGAGTAGTTAACTTTATTTTGACATATTTGCCTCTTCTTGAGCTGAATTAATATTGCTTCTATAATTGATTCTTTATAGTATAAGGTTTATAGTGTTTGATTTTAAACGTGATTTTTACAAAAATAAAATTGTTCAACTCTTTTTTACATAAATATATTAAAAAAAAATTTGTAATCGACTCATTTTAACTAAAACCAATTTTACCAAATTAACTTATTTCAATTTATGTCACCACAAAACCTAATAAGCACTACACACCCTTGCCAATAAGCGAACAACATTGTTGAAAATATTTTTAATAGATGAATAAATTAACAAGAATGTTAAATTAAACCCAAAAACAATGTCATGATGAGTTTGAAGAAACTATGGTATCGTCCTGATTTTGTTGAAACCTTAAAGCATAATTTTTGCTAAACTCATTGAATTCTTCAAACTTGTCGACAATCGAAACATAAATGAAACTATTTTATCACTTTAATATTTACTCTAATAATCACTCTTAAATTCATTCTAACTCGTTGGGAAGCGTGCAAGTGAGGACGAAATACGCTGAAGAAGATTGATTTGTGGGGTAAGTCAGCAATACTTAAAAGTCGTTTGGGAAGTTACAAGTGGTGTCAAAGCAGAACTCTTCAAGTACGATGTGGTTTAGGGACGAACCAAGCATAAGTCGGCAGACATGTAATGTCTGAGACTGACAGGAGGAGTGGTCCCCGGTGCACAAGACATGACAATGAGCGGCTCCCGATGGCTTCTAGGCGAACTAAATTCACATCGGAATGAGAGGAATCTTTAGATCGTGCGGGTATGAGACTGCATGGTTGGAGGAAGACTTATAAGAATTGTTTGGTACAACCTAAACCAACAATATGCATCTTCTTTTTGTTAACCCATTCTATAAAAACTCCACAATTAAACGTGTTTGACTAGGAGTCATCTTGAGATGAATGACTTTATTGGAGGTTTCCAAAAATAACGTGTTAATGAGGACACAACACGCTAAAAAACTCGTGTTAATTTGTGGCTTTAGTCGGCAACACTTACAAGTCAATTGGGAGGTTAGATTAACCAATTACTTTACAAGGTTAAAAAAGAGAGTGAATTACATAGATTGATGTAAAATAATTGGTTAATGCTTTGCATTTTTGTGATCAATAAAGTAGTCAAAGTCATATTAAAGAGTGGTTAACAACACACATTTATGAAATTGGCTAATGCGACAATAGCAATGATAATAATTAAAAACAATAATTGGATGGGTGTTTTTTTCTTCTTGAGTGGATGAAGATGGTGGACCGGTGGTGATGAAGATTATTGAGATGGATCATGAAGGGAAAAAATGAAACAAGAAAAAAAGGCCAAATAAAAATAATTGAATCCGTGTTTTCATCCTTACATTTGAATCTCGTGGTAATTTATATCAGATAGAGATTTGAGAATTGGGATAAAGAGAAAGTCTCGAAGAAGAGTGAGAGTGTGAGAGAAAGGAAAAAAATTAGCAATGAAAAGAAAAACAATTGTGTGTGAATGACACATGATATATTTATGCGGCTTCGTCAACGAATCGGTTGTGGTTATTTGTGTACCTTGCACCGTATACTTTGCTAGAAAGAAAAACTTTTTTTTAAAAAACTAAACTAATCCATCGTTTTTAATCGATCAAGAAAAACATGTTTTAAAGTCTCAAACCAACATTTTAGATTAACTCAAATGGATTCGCTAGAAGACGGCCTTACTTTTAACATAAAGGTATAAACAAACAATAACAGCGAAATGATAACAGTCCCCACTCTCCACGTTTGAAATTGTGGACACTACCTTGCTATACTCTCCTGACTCACTAGCTTTCCCACATTCCTATAACAAACAACATTATGATTAAAATCGTTGCCCCATCAAGTGATATGAGTATGACTGGAATGAAAAGAATATCCTCCATCCTCTTAGTATATTTGATTATCTACTCAAAGTCCATATTACTTTACTTTTTCACTTTTAAAAGTGAAACCCTTTTCATTTTATTTTAAAAGATTGGTAGGCCTATCTCTCTCTCTCTACATACATACTCATATGTTCTCCTCTCCTGCTGCTCTGATCCGACTCCTCTTGCTTTGACTTCTTTTTTCCAATAAAAGGAAAAGGAAGATTGTGATTTGGAGGGAAGGAATGAAAAAGAAGTATATACAAACATTTTTTCAAAATCTATTTTTTTCAACAACAAGGAGATAATGCATATACATATTAAAACTCTTTTTTTTTTAAATGGATTTTTATGGGTAGTAGGCAAACGAAAATAACTTTAGATTTTTTTAAAAATCTCAAAAAAAAACTCTAGATTATTTTAACTCAAAATCTATTTTTTTTAAGCAAAAACAAACACATTTATCGAGTTTTTGCATTTATGCTTCGTCATCTCGTTTATACGTCTTTGCGTTCGTGTTGATTTCTACAAGTTTGAAAGAAGAAAAAAAAAACAAACAAGAAACATAAACCCAATCAATGGCAACGAAGACAATAAATTGGAGTATCATTTAATTAAGAGTAAATAGTCACTTTGCTCCCTGATTTTACACCTCGCTGTCATTTTAGTCTCCGATTCAGGATAAACTTCAAAATAGTCTCTGAATGTGTGCATCTGTTATCAGTTTAGTCCTTACCGTTAAAAATTTATGTTAACTAATGATGTGTCAATCATAAGGATCAAATTGAAAATAAAAAAATATTTTTTATTAATGATAAAAAAATAATAATAATATTCATCATTTTCATCTCTACCAACAAATCGATGACCGTAAACACAACAACAAAACCACTCCAGAGTCCAAAAGAAAAGGCTCAACCTGCAGCAAAAACTGAAATCATATTTCTACCCATTCTTGATTTTATTTCTTTTGTTAACATGTATAAATAATCTAATGCAATTATATATATGGATAATTGAATTTATGTATTTGTTCTAAAATTTATCCTTTTCTTAGTTTGCAAAGAAAGGAAGTGCATTACACATGTAGGCTGTAGCTACCACTTAGTTTGCAGAGAAAACTTGGACAAAGAAAACCCATTAAGCTCTCTGTGTAGGGATGCCATTTTGAAGGTTGGATTTGAGCAACCAAAAAGTACAGATTTTTCAATTTTATTGTCTAATGCCGTAGTTTTATATGAGTAAAAAGGTAAGTCTAACTGAAAATTTCAAAAAGAGACACAACTTTGAAATTGCAAAGATAGAGATGAAGATGATGAATATTCTTTTTTTGGTTTTTTTTATCATTAATAAAAAATATTTTTTTTACTTTCAACTTAGTCCATATGATTGACACATCATCAATTAACAGAAGTTTTTTACAGTAAAGACTAAACTGATAATAAATGTACACATTCCGAAACTATTTTATAGTTTATCACGAGTGAAGGAACATGATGACAATAAAAAATAAAATGTTACTATGTTAGTAGATATGAATGTGGTAAGCTTCAGAATTTTAATCGCGATTATCAATTTGTTCTTAGCAATCGCCTACCTACTACATCACCAGGCACTTGCAACAAGTCAGACTCTTAATTCATTGAATTCTACTTCCTCTCACCCTTTGAATTTAAATAAAATCGTAGAATTAGTAAATTTCCCTAAGAAATGATAAATTTGGGTTTTATTTTTAATTGAGGATTTTTTTAATTTAGTAAATTTAATTTGGTTTTTAGATAAAGTTAAATGAAAGATGAAATGAAAAAAATATATAAAATAATGACATAGGTTCCAAAAGTGGAGAATCTAATATTGCATGGATGTAATCTAAATTTTTTATTTTAAAAGGGCCAAAACTGTATTCACTCAATTTTACACGGAACAAAATAAATATTAACCCATAAAAAAACTACACTAGATGCGTACATAGATGTTATTTTTAAAGAAAAATATTTATAAAATTAATAAATTGGACTATCTTGGGATGTTTCTTTTTGGGCAAGCAATGATTTAAGTCTATGAATATGTGAAATAGTCTCAGGGACGACGGAAGAGGGTGGCCAATGAGGCAGCCAACTTGGACTTAACATTTCTAGGCCCTCAATTTATTACTTTAATTTAATTATTATTAATTAATTTATGTCATATATAGGATACACTTTACTCATTAATTTTACTACTAGTTGATCTATAAAAATAATTTTTTTTTGAAGGAGTTGATCTATAAAAAAATTAATCAGTCTTGTGAATATATTTCATATATATTTATTTTTGTATGATTAATATTGTAAAAACTAATTAGACTTGAAAAGGACCCTTTTTTTTTTTAGGGGGCCTTTAATTTTATTGTTGTTAATTTTTAAATGGACTAATATCAAAATTTGCTTTAAATCTCTAGGCTTGTTGGGTCAACACTATATAGTCTTTAAATATATCGAAACGGCAAACACATCTTCAATATCTCTTTTGTTAATAATTTTATAGATTAAATGAGCAACAAAATTTCGATATATTAAAAGACCAAATTAGTGGCATCGAATTATACAAGTTTTATTTTGACTGGAATTGGTGATATTGACTATCTAACTACTGCATAACTTAAAATAGAGTCATTTATTACGGAATTTTTGTTAGGATCGATTAGAGTAGATCCACTTTGATTGGACTGCTTTATCACGATGTATTTCCATCTGGATTTTGCTGGGTCAGGTCCTATGTCCCCCCAGTCTTTGTATCGTTTCCTTTTTATTTATTATATTTTCTTTTTGCCTAAAAAAAATGGAGTCATTTGGATGCATGATAGACCATACCACAGTTAATTTAGGAGAATGCTAAACAGTGCCCTCAGGGCATTGATTAAACAATCAAAACAAGTAACTTTTTTTATAAAAAATTGTGTAATTATTACGTAATCAAAAGTCAAAACTTATATTTTCAAGACAAATTTTTTATTTATAGTTTCTTAATCATTGCTCTGAGGGCACTGGGTAGCAAGACCCTTTATTATAGGGAAATGTTAACAAGTGCGTTTATGACACTTGATAAGAAGTTTAAAGTAGAAATTTTATCTTAAAATTCGTATATTCAACACATTGAAACATTAAAAAGCAATTTTATTTAAATAAAAGTATCAATTGTTTCTATTTTTCGATCCTTAACAAGTGCCATAAGAGCACTTGTTAACAAGACTCTTTATTATATTATATTCTTATTGCAAATTTACAGCACTCTCAAACAGAATAAACTAAATGCAATGTATCATATTCACACGTGGATTTGCAGTATATATTGAAGTTTTGATTTGGAGGCATGATATAGAAAACTAAGCCGATCGAGTAATAATTACTATTGTACGTACTACGTACTACACTAGTAATCACGAAATTATGTTTTTTTGTCAACAAAAAATAAGAAATTGTGTTTATTTTTACTTGCTTTGTTTGGTACGTACCGGTAATTAAAAGCAACCAACAAATGCGGAAACATGATACAGATTAAAATTGCAAAAAAAGAAGTAACCAGTGAGTGAGACAGCGATGTGTGATATTATGACATTCAATTCAATTGTTGTTTGGTACGTTATGATATTCATTCATACATACAAGTTAGTTCAACACTACCAATCATGGTATTGGGTTTGGTCCCCCATTTTCAAATCACGTGGTTGTCTCATCCCACTTAATGAAGTTTTTTTTTTTTTTTTTAGTCAAGTAGCTTAGTAGTTAGAGAAATTATCTTAAAGGTGAATAAGTGGGGTGTCTGGAGTTCGAACTCCGATCCCTGCATATATATACATTATCCCTTACCAAGTGGGTCAAGCTCAAAGGGACCGGTTAACGGAGTTTCTTCTACATTCAAATCTAAAAAAAACATAATGTTTTTTATGTCTACCTTCAGACAGTTGTAATCTTTGAGAAATCATGGGCTAACAATATACATGCTGAGATACATGCATGCAGAGGCCAAGCCAGCCTTTTGAAGGGGTTCAACTAAACTTCATAAAAAAAATGCACATATATATTTTTATATATTTAAAATTTTGAACCTTTGAATTTTTTATACACCACTTTAACTCAAGACTCAAGAGGCTCGAGAACTTAAAAATTGAAACATTTAAAATTTTAAACCTTAGAATTTTTAATACACGTACCGCTACAACTCAATAGTCTCGAGAACTCAAAATTTGAAACCTTAAGATAGGGTCATGGATCTGCCACTACATACTATATATATGTAAGTATGAAAGTACACGGTATGTTAGGAAAGTATCTCAATAAATTTTATTCTAATGATAATAGAAGCAACTTAATCTGGGATACGACCAAAATCACAAGGACTAGAAATGAGAGAATGAGTTTTTTTGTCGGAAAGTCTATTGGCTACAAATTCACCTTTATAAATATGATGAGTTTTTGTGGTTTGAACTCCAACTTCTATATATATTATGTAATGTCTATATTAACTGAGCTAAACTCACGGGAACAAATTAGAGAATGAGTTTTGAAGAGAAATTAATTAAACCATGCTTTATGAATATTAATTTGGGTAGTTGTGAATGGATTAGATTGGTTTTGAAGAGAAAAATTATTTCTCCTTCCATTCTAAAATATATGATCTAGTTTCACTATGCACACTATTTATATAACATGTTTTTACCATATTTTTTACTATTATATGAAGAGAAATGATAACATATAATATGTTTTTTGATTTATCTTGATGAACATTTTCAAAATATTAAATTTTTATAACTTCTGCTAATACATAATTAAAAATATTTAAGGTAAAATATGTGCATTGACATGTTTTGAAATAGTCAATTAGATCACTTGTTTGGGATGGAGGGAGTAAAAGAGATAGGAAAATGAGAAATTATTACTCTTATACAATCAATATTTATTAAATGAATATTTGGTTAAATCATACATGCAAACGCTGCATTAGTCTAAGAACTTGAATAATTTCAATAAAACATGGAGTATTAGACTTGGGAAATACTAGTCGCTGCATGGTAGGATGGATGATAGTGTGTATAGACTTTTATGGCTATCGAAGAAGAAAGTTCTTTTATAGCGTTAAGTAGACAAACGAACGAAGAATTCGGTTCACAATATAAGAAATTTAAGTCCATAAAAAGCAAAGTAAAAGAGTTGGCACAAGTTACGAATTAATGTACCGGCATATTTGACAAGTTAGAAATTATGTACCAACATAACATTTTACACACATAAATATTTCCTAGACTCCTCTAAAATAAAATAAAAATACATCCTAGACATTTTTTTTAAGGAACTAGGCATGAAGGTGTAGTTGGTGTGATGATGTTAATTAACTACTACTTACTTTCAACAATGGTTCCGGTTGCTTCTCAAACCTACGAAGAAAACATTTGTAACTCAACAAAATAATGACATGAATGTGTCAAAACTCAAAACGACTAGCTTATGAAGAAAATTAAAAAAAATATGTTTCTTCGTTTTGAAAAATAGATATACCATGTGCATGGTGCGGAGATTAGTAAGGTTGTCGAGTCACGCCTTTTGCTTTTCATTTTTGAAATTTCATTTGAGGTAATTTTAGGTAGTAGTTGCTACATCTAATCGGCAATTTTGCGCCAGAAGCGAATTGATTGAGTAAAAGTGTCATTTTAACCGTCTAAAAGTGTCATTTTTAATTTAAAACTTCATTATTTTTATTTCCTTAATCAATATTATGTCCCAATGCTAATCAAATAATTAGCATTTCCTTATTTTAAATGACTTGATGATCTATTTGATGAGAAACTTGCACCCGTTTTGATCTGTGGGCGGATCCGGTGTGCAAGTGTATACTTGTACATCCTATATACTATGAAAACTTGTAGTGATATTTTAATGTTTTATTGCATACTGACCCCTCTGAGTTTTTTTTACAGTGTTATTCACCACTCGCGGCGTAATTATTTCATCAACCGTGAGATGTTGGGATTTGGAACTTTTAATTAAAATGAAGGTAATATTCATTTTGGTCCATGAATATGTAAGGAGTAGTCATAATAGCCCCTTAATGTATCAAATTTTAAAAAAGTCATTGATTGTGCAAACTCTAAAATAATGTCTCAAACTCACAATAACTATTTTCATATATGAACTAAATTGACAATAAGTAAGTACGTATAAGGGCTGATATGACAATATTAACGAAGTATTTTAATGTCTGGGACTATTTCAACTAACGAAGCGTACAATTAGAGACTATTTTAAAATTTTGATACATTAAAGGACTATTGTAGCTACTTGTTACACATTCAGACACCAAAACGACTACTACCCTATTAAAGTGAATAAAATGTCAACAGAGAAAATTAATAGTTGTTATTGTAAGAAATTCATAATTTATTATAATATACCTTCGATATCTAAATTTATTACCGATTAATTAACGACCGTTATTACTCACTTTATGCTCTCTACACTTCTCTCTAATCCTAATTTCTCTTAACACACATTTTCCTCTCCTCTCCTCTCCTCAGAACTGATATGGCGGCAGCATACTACTAGGCACTACCACTGCCCATCGCCCCTTTCCCTCCACACTCGCATAATACATGCATCTCTTCCGTTGCGCACTTGCAAATGCAGACTTATTGTCGCTTTCCTATGCACAACAATGTCATACTCTTAGGTCCATGAATTTTATATTTACGAAGATTAATTTTGCTATTTAAAAAAGCCTAATGGTGCAGCTTATTGTCTGTTCAAATTCCATTTATGTGTAATTAATCATTAATATATAAACCATAAAAATTGTTTTTTTTTACCTTAAATATACAGGCAACCATATTTTCACATGGGTATAAAAAAAATTCTCCAAAAAAAGTATATGTTGTTGGTATTATTGATTGCAATGTAATTAAACCACACAAACATAACTCAAACTGTTTTTTTTAAAAAAAAAATAAAACATTAGTCAAAAGATTGGCAGTTAACAAATTTGTCGATAATTTTATCTAAATTTATAAGACTAGAATGGTTAGCAGACATTTCATACGATGTTTTATCATTGTTTGTAGAAATCTAATAAGAATCTAATTCAATCATAACTGGTTTTGCCAAATTTTGTTTAGTTATGTTTTTATCTATTTGGTACTATCCGGTTCGATTGTAGTTTATCTGATGTGATAACCAATTAAATTGTGAGTGAGAGATCTCATCCATAGTGGTATTGTTTGTTTGTCTTCTATTCATATATAAATAATTAAAAAAGATTTAATAAAAGTAAATTTTTAGTTAATAGAACTAAAGTGAGAGCATAAGTGTTTACAAGTTTTAATTCAATTGATAAAAATGTCAAAATTATTAAGTTAAACACTATAATTGACGTTTGAACTCCAACCTCTCTATTTAAGTGTGTAAGTTTATAATAGTTATCTTATATTTTCGATGCCTGCAATTGTTGATCTCGTTAAATTTTATAAAGATTGGTTGATTAACTGATATTTGGATATATTTTTAACAGGATAAGATTAGATGTCTGCATTCCAAATTACGTGTTTCAATTGTACCTCAAAAGAAAAGTACGTGTTTCAATTGGAGAAGGAAACATTTTATTATAAAAAATTAAAAAAAAGATTGGAAGCGGGAAGAAAGTTGTTTGTAACCGATGTGTAAATAGGATTATTGAATTGATGGTAATTTAATTAAAAAATGAAAGGAGAATTCCAGTAGTTTGTAACCGAAAGGAGAAACGGTCACAACTGTAAATGGAAATAGACCGGAGGTTGGCGGTCAAAATTCAATGGTTTCCAAAATGGAATATTTCGTGTTATTCTTTTGTATGTCTGCGCGCAAGTGCCATAAAAATAATACTATTAACAACACTCTTTTTTAATATTCTCTCTACTATTCATTTTTTTATTGACTTAAATCATGTTGAGTTTCACACTTTACGCATGGACTCCGTTAAAAGTGGTGGGTTATACATTGATTTCAATCAATTAATAAGAGAATGAGTATTGAAAAGAGAGTGTCAATAACATTCCTCATGATATGGTGATAATAATAAATTATCATAAGGCCATTGTTTAAACAATAAAAAATCATAACATTTTACATTAAAAATTGTGTGGTTATGAATTTGATATGTATTTGATTTATATTTTGAAGACAATTTTTTTAAAAAATTTCTTAGACAATACTCATAAAACATTTGTCAACATGATGATAATAATAAGAAAAATGATAACAAGTGCCCTAAGCACATTGGTTAAGTATATAAAACAAGTAAATTTTTAAGAAAAAGTTGTGCAATCATTACTTAATCAAAAGTAATACTTCCTCCAATTCTATTTATAAGAAACAATTTACTTTTTTAATTCATTGAATAGTTGATGTATTTGGTCTATTTCTAGGTTAGCTATATCAATTATTTAATGAATCTAAAAAGTCAACTTTTGCTTATAAATAAAACCGGAGGGAGTATCTTATATTTCTAAGACAAAATTTATATTTGTAGCTCCTTAACCAATGTCTTTAAGACACTAGTTAGTAAGACCCTAATAATAACAAGGGAAATGTTAACTTGTGCCGCACAAGTTAATGTGTCAAATGTAGAAACTTTTTGTTAGAACTTGTGTATTGTATTCAATTTTTTAACTTTTAATTAATTGAATGCACAAATTTTAAGGGAATATTTATATTTTTAGGTTGCTTAACATGTGCCTTTAGGACACAAGATAACATGACCCTAATAATAATACAACTAATTCAAATGACACATATTAACGAGTTCAATAGATCACCCCTTCATTTATTCATATATGCATCAACTTCTACAATATGATTGACACACTCGGTTTATTTATACATAACACGAAAACAACACATATTCTAATTGGCTAGCAAATTTTAGTCTCAAATTCTTAGATTTTTTTATAGAGACACCTTCTAGATAGTTTCATAGACTAATTTTTTTTATGATATTTATGAGACCAATATTTTTATTTTTGACAAAATGGGACCAATATTCTTAAAATTGTGTCTTTAACCTCTTGGTCCTTTTCCACATCATTTGGGCAGTTGACCCACTTTATACAAAAAAAAAAAAAAAAAGAGCTTAATATAAAAAATATTCATCTTAAAGGTTATGCATTTAAATTTTTTTATGGGTCAAATTTTAATATAAAATTTTGGATTAAACAAGTAAATGGTCCTCTAAATATGTTAACATTTGATTTTAATTTCTCTAAAATATTTCTTAGAATTTTGATCCCTAAAAAATTCTTCAAAATCTTGTATCCATGAAATTAGTCCATACTTTATGGTCAACTCATGCTTAACCTTCATATTTTTTAATGAAATTTTTCAGAAATAGGTCGAATATTATGACAATCTCTAAAAAAAACATAAATTAAATACAATTTTTTTTTTTATGTTTTTGGTGTTAAAAAATTGATATTAAATTCATGTTTTGTTAAAAAATTCTATTTTTTTTTGAAAATATTGTCATAGTTTTCTACATAATTTTTAAAAATTTCATTAAAATATATGAAGGTTAGACATGAGTTGACTAAAAAATATTGACTAATTTCATGAATGAAAATTTTTGAGGGACCAAAAGTCTAAGAAATATTTTAGAGGGACTAAAATCAAATGTTTGTATATTTAGGGGAACCATTTACTTATCAAACTCTAAATTTTTTATTGTTAACATTTTAACAAGTGTCCTTAATACTTCAGAAAAAATAAATTTGTCTTTAAGATAAACAATTGGTTGAGCTCAAATGATTAAGGAACTTCCACTATGATAAATCGTTGAAGAATATAAATTTGATTCTACACATAATGTCCCTGGTAGCTGTCACCATATGAGCTACACTTATGGGACAATTTTAAATAAAATTTACGTACCTAGTATATCCAACTAAATTTTAGGGTAGTTTAAAATTTACCTAAGAGTAACTTGTTTCACCTACCCAAAATCCTCCGACGAAGCGAGAAGACAGAGTCATTGTTAGTGGATTTTATATACTAGTAACAGAAACCGTAAAAGGAAAGTCAATAAGAGTACATATGAAATGAAATGGAAAAAAGGTTATAAAAATGGAATTAATTAAAATTGATTAATGAATAATAATTAATAAGGAATGGTCGTGGAGCTTAACATGGATCGATGACCGAAAAAGAAAGTTTGTTTTATA
>Ga0315913_1005582_pt1 | contig 15229 bp, 6 predicted proteins | sample MpolsnodulesMG_FD_207736 | JGI IMG/M metagenome (GOLD analysis project Ga0315913, IMG submission 207736) | Medicago polymorpha root nodule microbial communities from Los Angeles, California, United States - small nodules | ecosystem: Host-associated > Plants > Roots > Nodule | place: USA... | reverse complement strand
AACGTTAAAAAAAAAGTTCTTGAGTTGTCGCATCATACTCGTGGTTGTTGATTCCACTCACAATACCGAAAACCGAAACCCTAATTTCCTCAATCCCCACCAAAAAGCATCTAAAACTTTTTCCCCAAAAAATCAAAGAAAGCCGTATTTCAATTTTCCCGTCGAACACTTTGGGTCGGCAGCTTCTCTTCGGAAACGTTTGGAAATAAAACCGGTTCCTAAGGTTCGTTGCGACTCTTCATTGGTCGCCGGGAATGTCCATGGGTTGTGATATTGTCTGTATTCGTGATGTTCCTTCAACACTTGCGCTTTTGAAAATACTGATGTCCATTAAATCGGCTCCAATCTTTAACTCTGCCAAAAATAAATGAATGTTTTTTTACAATATTTGAATTAATTTAAAATCATAAAGTGGATCCACGTGGCACATTGTTATTGGTCCAGTGTCCCTCCGTTAGTCTCAGAATTTTTTTTTAACGGTCAAATAATGTTTAGGGATGAAAAGCAAAGTTTTTTATTGTGCAAGGATCAAATCCAAAGAAAAAAAGTTGCAGGGACTAAAATAAAAAACCACTATATTTGCAGCGACCAATGACATATTTAAGCCTAAAACTTTTCACTGTATCATACATAAAGAGAGGGGCTGAAAGATACTTGGTAGTTTTTTTTTTTTTTTTTTTTGTAGTTTAAGAATATAACATAGGCCAATGTGGTCATTCTGTTTCCAAATGTTTGGGAAAAGATTTAAGGAGATGATCTTTGGGTTTTTTTCTTGTTGTGCTGGGTTATTAGAACCCAAACATAAGTGATGTTATTATAATTTATATGCAATGAATGGTATTAAGACAATAATGGTAGTCATCTTTTAGCTGATATGCATACCAAAGAGGCTATTAATGCTAAAAAACACGGCTTTTGCTTAAACTTTAAAGCACCAGTGCATGTATAAAAGAATTTGATAGTTGTGTTGAACAAAGCCATCACCGAGTTTATGATAACTCATGCATTGCTTTTTATAATTGTCCTGTTATCAATTCTTCCATCCTCAGCTCTTTCACAGGGTGAGAATGATACGTCACAAAACGAACAGATGCTAGGAAAAAGTGGCGGGAAAAGACAGTATACACTGTTTCAAGGTCACTCAGGGCCTGTTTATGCAGCCTCTTTTTGTCCTGTTGGAGATTTTATACTTTCATCCTCAGCAGATTCAACAAGTATGTTTACTCATCTCGTTTGAATATTTGTCTGCAATGTTTCTTCTTTGCTTTTGGCATCGTATTTTTTTTGTTTATTTCATATTGTAGTTTTAATTTTGGGTTTTAAATGGATTATGCAGTTCGTTTATGGAGCACAAAGCTTAATGCCAATCTTGTTTGTTACAAGGGCCATAATTATCCTGTTTGGGATGTTCAGGTAAATCATTTTTTCTGAAACTTTATTTTGATGATGAATGTAGAAACGGCATGCCAAACACTTGAATAAAATATTACATTTAATAACGTGACATATTCAATTTTTCCACTTGCTTTGAACAAATAGAGCATGTGCATGTGTGAGAGTGCGAGTAAGATAGTAATTATTTTTACAACGCTCTCAAAATGTCCTCTTAATATAATTCACACTATTTCTTGCATCTTTCTGTATGTATACATTATGAATATGAGAATAAATTCATTTAGCAACAACAAAGAAGTGTACAAAAGGATAGGAGTATTAGAGGTCCTTCTTAAATTAAAAGGATAAAATATCCAACGTCAGAGAAAATAAGACATTAATTTTGCAAGGCTACCCAATCCCTCAAAGTATCTGTTTTTTTTAAACCCTCTTTATTTCTCCGGCTCTCTGTTTCTTTTTAGGCTAGAGAATCGACGTCTGTTAATGGCAAGATATTGTATGCACATATATTCTTGAAGGTTGTGTTTATTTCTTTTTTCTGGATGCAGTTCAGTCCCATGGGTCATTATTTTGCCAGCTCTTCACATGACAGAACTGCTAGGGTTTGGTCCATGGACAGGATACAACCCTTAAGAATAATGGCAGGACACTTGTCTGATGTTGATGTGAGTTATTATTAATCAATGCTTTCTCTTGTTCTAATTTTCTCCAGGATTTGTTCTCTACAGCGTTTATATGTTTCCCTAGCTCATTTGATTTTGTATTTACATCTGGTGATTTAAGAATCCATGCCTGTTTTATACTCTTAATTAGTGCGTCCAATGGCATGCCAACTGCAACTACATCGCAACTGGTTCCAGTGACAAAACAGTTCGACTATGGGATGTGCAGAGTGGAGAGTGTGTTCGGGTTTTTGTTGGTCACAGGGGTATGATCTTGTCTTTGTCAATGTCTCCTGATGGTCGCTATATGGCGTCTGGTGATGAAGATGGCACAATCATGATGTGGGACCTCTCTAGTGGCCGCTGTGTCACGCCTTTGGTTGGTCACACATCATGTGTCTGGTCACTTGCTTTCAGGTGATACTCCACCTCAATCAAAATATATTAACTTCATACTTGTGGACACTAAAGGTCGGTTGCTATCATGCTTTAAACTAATGCTATTCATAATTATTGGATGTATCAGTTCTGAAGGTTCTATTCTAGCATCTGGTTCTGCTGATTGCACTGTAAAATTATGGGATGTAAATACGAGCACAAAAGTTTCTAGGACAGAAGAGAAGTAAGTTTGTCTAACATGGCAAAATATAGAGTTTTGTTCTTATATTACTAATTAATTTTTCCTTTGGCAGAAATGGGAATACTAACAGACTCAGATCGTTGAAGACCCTACCAACGAAATCCACTCCTGTGAACACTTTGCGGGTAATGTACAGTATTGTATGACTATATGTTTATCCATAGATTTTGTCAATAATCTTATGATTTGATGTTTGTATTCTGTTTTTGGATGCAGTTTTCTCGAAGGAATCTTCTTTTTGCAGCTGGAGCTCTTGCAAAAAATGCTTAATATATTCCGAGGATGCCAAGTCGGATAAAAATGTTAAATCATGTACACATTTTTTTATACAGGATTTTTTTAATGTAAATTTTGTAATCACATTTTTGTTGTCCATCTAATTTATATACCTTTATAATGTAGTGTTAAACTACTGACCGGAGATTAAAGATCATATTGTTGCTACTTCAAAAGCCAAATATAAGTTAAATTGTTAAAACTAAAAGATTAAAACGAACTTGTGCATAAATTAGCTGGTGTACTTTTGAGAATCCAATTTGCATCTGGGAACATTGAAGTATATTATTAACGCTTGTTTCACGTAATGCTTTTTCTTTGAATCGAGTTTACCTAATATTTGAAATGAAAGACATATATGACATCAGGTCCTATCTTAAAATCATGTTAAGTTGTTGCAGTATCCACATTATAACATTACTCTAATTCCTTCAACAACAAAAAAAACGATTACTCTAATTCATAACAATTTGTTCTTTTCAACACCTATTTGAAACGTTAACAGTAATTTCTGAATTTAATTTATGTGACTTCATTAAAGAACAACAAATAACAATTGATTTCTGATTACAAATCTCTGTGCATTGGTGTATATCACTCATTTGAAACAAGCTTCATAATCTATTTAGCACACAATTCAAATAAAAAGATTATAAATTGCAATTAATTTCAGAATGCAAATTATTACGAATAATAATACGCACCATTCATAAAAAGAAAAAAGCTCAGACAAACTGAGAATAACCACTTGACCAAAAAAAAACTGAGCATAACCATAGCATATATTTTCAGGAGTAAACAAACTGGTGATGTATTGTAAATTTGATTCCTGAAGTGAAGTGACTGGAGCGATCGTCATTTAGAAGATTGAGAAATCATAGCCAAATACTACTAGTTACGATTTAATGATTTTATAATTTATTTTTTTAGGAAATGATTTATAATTTTGTATATATATGATTTTAACTGTGAATATGTATAATCTCTCAAAAATAAAAATAAAAACCGTGAATATATAAATCTTTATTTTCTATAAAAGGTGTAGTTTGAAAAATAATTTTAATATTGTGAATTCAGAAAGAAAGAAAAAGACTCAACCACTTAGTAATGTATCAAGGCTTTGTCCCCTTGAGCTCAGCTCAGTTGGTATGAACAATGCATAAAATATGCAAGGTTCCAAGTTTAAACCTCGGCCACCACAAAATAAAAAGGCTTTGCTTGGTTGGGAAAGAATCTGAGGATAGACAAAAGTTAATGAAGCCCACACCTTATTAACATCCTCCTGATTACGAAAGAAAATGAGAGAAACTTGCTTTATTTTGTTATTCGAATTATACCCACCTAATGTACCCGAATTATTTTTCACAAGAATGTCACCCATTATCCTCCACTTTAATACCCGCAAAAGAAACAACGGCCATAAGTCCCCGTGAGCATAGTTCAGTTGGCATGGACAATGCATTGTTATATGCATGGGTTAGGGTTCGAACCCCGAACACCTCACTTATTCACTTTATAAGATGAATTCTAGCCACTAGGTTACCTAACCAAAAAAAAAAAAACAACGGCCATAAAAACAAACACCTAAGTTCTCGATTAATAAGATTTTATGTTCAACTTAACTAAAAAGATTTTATTTTATTTTTTTGAAAAATAATATACTCATTTGACAACCCACAAACTATAATTTATTTTAATCAAGATTTTGGAGTTTGTCGTCCATTTAAATTCCACAAGACTCAAAAGATTAATCTTTGAGTTGCACACAAAAAATACCTGTTTACACCCGAAAAAAAAGAAAAAAAACTCATTTGATAGAATGTCTTGGCAGTGAACAGAGGTGGTGGTGGGTGCCTCTTCTCTTTAGGAACTACTTCCCTTCCCCTTCTTAAAAAATCTCGTAATTTCGAAAGTGCATTCATGAAGAAAAAAAAAATTATATCTCATTGCAGTGACATTTTTGCAACTTCTTTCTATTTAAGTCTCAAAATACAAAATTTAGGATTTAAATCGTATTTTTAGAGACAATTTGTTGTCCATTTAGATTTCATAAGACTAAAAAGGATCGGTCTTTGCAGCTGAATGATACCCAATTTACACCAGGAAAAAAATTACTCATTTGATAGAATGTCTTGGCAGTAAGTAGAGGTGGTGGTGGGTGCCTCTTCTCTTTGGGACTTACTTCCTTCCCCTCGCCTTCTTAAAAAATCTCTCATAATTTCAAAAGTACATATAATTTAAACCACGTTGCAGTAACACTTTTGCAACTTCTTTATATTGAAGTCTCATAATACAAAATTCAAAATTTGAATTGTATTTTTATGGAAAGTTGTCATTCATTTGAGTTCTTGAGTATACACCCAAAAAAATTATACTCATTTGACATAGGAGTAACTGGAGGTGGTGGTGGATGCCTCTTGTCTTGGAGAATTACTTCTCCTCCCCTTCTTGAAAAATCTCTCTTAATTTTAAAAGTGCACTCATGAATAAAATAAATTATACCTCGTTGTAGTGACATTTTTGCAACTTCTTTATATTTAAGTCTCAAATACAAAATACAGAATTTAAAACGTATTATTCTTCCTACAAGTAAGAATACTAAACACTTAACCAATTTCATATAAATAGTTTATCGTATTTATACATTTTTAAATTTATTTTAGCTCTAATGCATTATTATTTCCGCTCTTTTTATTGCGCTAATGTTTGAAAATTATAAACGGTGTTTTTTTTAATAAAATTTTGATTTTGATTAAAACTAAAAAATATATAAATGTTTGTTGCTTTCAAGTTATAAAAATCAAACCAACCATGATTATCTATTTCAACGACGCCGACAATAATACAATATAACACAAAAAATATAATCTAACTTCTTTTTTTAATGACACCAACAACAATTTTATTATAGAAAAAGTTGTTTAAGGATATAATTGGAATGATAAAAAAGTAAGTATAAATATACTCATCTAGTTTGTTACACTTTTTAAATGATAAACGAAAAAAATATATATATTTATTCATATCGTTTTTTTTACATTTGTTTTAATATGTAAATTTATTCTTATCTATTTGTTACATGTGTTATTTGTATTAAAAATTAAGGGTATTTCTGAAAAGAAAAATCTAACCCAAAAGTATTGAAAGAGGTAGTTTTCTTTATATATTAAGGATATTTTTGGAAAGAAAAATCTAACCCAAAACTGTTGAAAGAGGTAGTTTTCTTTATATATGGTATAGATAAAAGTTAAAAAAACTTTTAAATTTATTGATGAGGTAGTTTTAAATTTTAAAAACTTTATATTATAGTATAGATATGAACTCAACATAGATATCTCTCTATTCACTTTTTATTGATGAGTAAAGTAGGTCTCTCAAAAAAGAAATTGATGAGTAAAGTAGTTGTTACTTTAATATCATTCCTTAACTAGAAATTTATTGCAAGTTACTTTTTTTTAATGAGTCAAATCTTTCTCTTCTATGTCAATATCTTCTGCCAAAAAAAAGTTGTAAGCTATACTCGAGGCAGTTTTAGGCAATAAATTAAAATATTTCACTACCCTCGTGAAAGAAGAATCGTCAAAATAATTAAATCGTTGCAAATATATAGAGGTGTGTTAATTGAATAACCATTTGATCGACAATTTTTGGGACAATCATAATTTTACAAAGAAAAAGAGGTATTAACACAAAATCCAAAGCAACAGAGAGAAGGTAAAAACATAAGGTGAGTAAGAAAGAGATAGTTGTCACAAAAGTTGTCAAAAAGTGATTGTACAAATATCATTTCTCAATATATAACTTTACATGTCATTAGTTTTATAATTAATGCTAAATAAACATTCAATCTCTCCAACCCAGCACCTCAAAACAATTATTAATTAGGTCTCAACAATAACTCTATATCATTATATTTTAACAATAATTTATATATTTAATAATAATTATATAATTTTAAAATATTAAAGTAATTTAATTATAAATTATAAAAGAAGCGAACATTTTTCTAGTTTTATTAACAATTAAAAAAAAGTTAAAACTTGAAAAACAATATAACATAAATGATGATAAATTACATAATCTAAATAAAAACTAATCTTGTTGACTGTCACTCCCAAAGCGTTGCCACTATTTTTGTTGACGATTAAATATTACTCTTGCAACTATTATATAATTTACTTTTTATTATTAAAATAATACAACAATTGAATAGAGAAAAGAAATAGAATTAATTTCCCTAAAAAAATAGAATTAATTGTACATGTGAGACTCATGAGTAATAGGAGAGAAATGGTGCCTATAAAAACATTCATCTTCATAAGCAACATATTTATTGTTGTCACAATGGGGGTGCCTATTTAGCATAATGCTAAATATGGGAAGGACCCCGTTGTAGATGGTCTAAGAAATAAAAACAACATAGCTCCAAAAATGAAAAGGTCAATATAAAGAAGTGCTGATACATGATCATTAACCTTGATGGCACAAACACGCCCTCAGGGTCTTTATGCGAGTTGATTATTATAGGGTTTTGGAGGGAATGGTTCTAGAGGGCAATGTCTATATTTCTATATATTTAAAAGAACAAAATTATACATAAACATATATTATAATGTCGTTCTTTTTATTTTATTTTTCTAAAATATCAAATATATTAAAATATAGGCATAACCCTCCAAAATCATCCCCTCCAAAAACTGGCTCACAAACATATCCTAAATCTTGTGTTCTTCCCTCAAATAATAAGCTCTAAGTTTTGTGCACTCTATGTTGTAGAGACAAAAAAAAATGCTCAGAGGAAACATATGTCAAAACAAAACATATTTGACAATTTAATAATTTCCATTAAAAAAAAATATCAATATGGTTAGTTTTACTCGACCGAGACATAATAATATACTTTGAATATGCCCACCTGCTGAGATTAGAAAAGATCCAGCACAAACCTCCTGCAAAAATCATAAGATGTTTAATTAAAAGATAAAGCAGGCATGTAATTAATTAGTCACCAATTATTACTAGATAATACAAAGTCAAAGGCATATCTGACACAAGGAAACTATAAGCCAACCTAAGACCATCTCCTTCAAAGTGCCAAAAGGTAGTCCAACCTACAAGGTTGCATCCTAAAGATCATTAAATCTTTAGAAACGACCACACCCTTAAAACACATTAAGCAAGGGAACAAAACATCATTATATATAATACTCCCTCCGTCTTTTAATGTAGGCACCCGTTTCCTTTTTCACATTTCTTAAGAAATGTTGTCAGTGTAATTAATGTGTCTGTTTTGTGTGTTAATATTATCAAATTGTCCTTTGTTTGTATGTGTATTAAATTTGACTTTTCATATTTCAAGACAAGTTAGTAGTATTAATTAGGGGTATGTTGAAGAAAAAATAATAAATGCATCTAGTAATTTGAAAGGGGGTTTACATTTAGGGACAAAAATAAAATCAAATGAGGACTTGAATATAAGGACGGGGGAGTACATACATTCATTCATTCAACAAACTCTAGGCTAGCTTTAAAGCACCAAATATCATATCAATGATTCCCCTCTCTTTACCTCAAGGTTCCAAAGAAATGAACACCAAGAAGAAACCGAATAAATTGATCGTGTTCATTTCTTTGGAACATTGGGATAAATTGATGATGTTTATTTTATACCATCTATCATCCAAAATGTTATTTGGCATCTCAACTAAAAAAATTGATGCATGGTGTTTCTTACACCTAAGCCTAAGACCATTTTCATTTTCCAAGACATTAATTTAATCTGTTCAAAGACTTCTGATACCGTAGCCACCATACCTAACAATATAGTCTCATTGATTGCAGCCCAACCAGACCAAACCAAAACATAGCATGCAAAAACAATATTAAGTATAATTACATGCTTATTGAGTATAATTAAACTTGTTTCCACTGTTATCAAACTAAAACAACATTATATGTTTGATGAGCAATAACCTGTAAAAACAAATGAAACTTATTCGTAAACAAAATGTTTTTCTTTGAAAATTTAATGAAAGAGATGTATATTAAACAAAACTTCTCCTAAGTAAATATCCATGGCATCTGAATTACAATAGCATTAAATGCTTGAATAATTGAAAGACAAACGATAAATACAAAGGGAAATCCACAGATCTTACCTTCACAAACAATTTATATACATATATAGGAATTGCAAAAATTATGAATAAGATTTCCATAATGGCAACCATCACTTGTTTCTTGAAGTTACCAAGTTTCCATATACCACGACCAAAAGAGAAACATATGCAATTTTAATTGTTGTACACAAGGATTATACGAAGTAAAGAAACTAGATTCCCCTATTATGTGATCATTAACACATGAGTCAACAATCCAAAAGAGTGACTAGGAGCGACATTAAGGAGGGAAGACTATAAAAATAACCTTTCTAGACTATGAAGCAGGCAAGAGGTTTGAAACAAAGGCTTTGTTTGGGAGATTGGAGGGGAGGGAAAGGGAAGGGAGGAGGGCTTTGGGGCTGGGAAATTTAGGGGAAAATGGAGAAAAACTTTACAATTTTTGAAAGAGTATTTTACTAGAAAATGATAAAGTAATTCTTATGATTGATATATTTTTAATTTTGAGAATATTTATAACAACATTATAGATTAAATTTGAAGAATTCATATAAACCCTCCAAAAACCATGCTCCTATACAATCTTCAAGTTCTCCCAAAGATTTTGTATTATGAAGAAAAATTAACCCGGTTCTCTATTTATTTCACTTACTCCTTCCTTTTTTCTCAAAACCCTCCACTTCCTTCTCCTCCAAACTCGCAAACAAAGCCTAAACGAGTTTGTACAGTTACGAAAACAAACCCAAGATAAAATGCTTCTTTTGGTATGAAGGAGCTTGGAGATGACAACATTTGCCTTTCCTTTTCCCATTTGGAGGTTTCCTATGGAGTTTACCATCAATGTTGTGATAAATTGAGATACCAACAATAAATATCAACAAAGATACCAACAATATATAAAGGAGAGGCCGATTAAAACCACCAAAAGGACAGAGGAGAGGCAGTCGAGAAAGTTGGGAGAAATACACGACAAATGTAACACAGCATGGCAACATATGGATTTTACGTGTCAGGAACATGTGTAGATTGTGAAGGCACATGAGAATGTGTGTGGTGAAACTCAATCACACGACTTCAGGGATTGGTCGATCTCTGGTGGTGAGTCTCGTGATAGGGTCATCATCACAAAAAATATGATGTATAGTGCATTCAAATAGGTGTGAATTGTGAATAGTAGGGGTTAAACAAGAACTATAATGAATGAAAAAGGCACAATGATAGAAAACAATGACGATCCAAATTGCATTGAAGAAGCGAAAATCTTCAATGAGGGTGTGAAAAAACAGCAAAGTCGATAACTTTGTTTTATTCGAAAGCAAAATCCAAAAACCCAGAGCTAGTGATACCATGTTGAAATTATTGTGGCAAAACTGAATAGATATTCCATTAGAGAGAGTTATCCTTTTATAGGAGAAATGCATAATGTGAACTCCTAAAATTAAGGAGTGATATCATCAACAATAAACAAAATAAAATAAAATTATGCAATGGTATCTTCTGTAGGTTGTTATATTTTACTAAATATGCAATGGTCCGACTTGAGACCATTTTTTGAGACCCATATTAAAAACACCCCTATTTTATATAGATATTTTTAACATCAATAAGAGTTAATATTAGAAAGGAAACACAACGGGTATTATAACATAAAATACAAGAGATCAGTGTCATCACATTCTATCTGGATACAACTCATCTAGAACTCGTCACTTGAAAGACATTTCAACTCTCTGTAAAAGTAACAAGTTCTAGCCTCCCCCTCGAAAATCATCTCCAATATACAACATTAATATGCACGTCTTATATACTCGACTCCCGATTAGAAAAGATACAATCAACCCAAAGACCTTGTAATACCGACTAAACAAAATATGTCGTATTATCATCCTCCCTCACTTAACTGTCCTAATTCCCCGACGCCACACAATCAAGAGAATAGAATGTACACACTGAAGTTTGAGACAAGTTATAACATGCCTAGTCTAAATCCTATCAAAGAGAAGTTGTCAAGAGAAAAGGCTAACCTTTAGTTGTGGTAGGATTCCAAATATGCTAGAAAACAAAGGATTCTTCCTCCACAAGATTCTTCTGGGTGTAGGTGTTGCCTTGCAAGCAATGAACAAGTAGATTTGACCTACAAGATTCCTCCATTTATTTATATTAGAACTAATTGAAATGAATGAAATGAGATGGAATGAATTTAGTCATAGCAAATTACATTTTTGGAACATTATAAAATATGATATAGAATATAATGAAATAAGCATTTTATCCCATTTCAGATGATACACCTTTTATTGTCTCAATACTCATGTTTGGGTTCAATAGGGTTAAGCTAGTTATTTTCTTCGTTCAACCATGAAAATATCCCAACAATGAAGTGATTTTTTTTGGGCAGCAAATAATGGAATCATGATTCATCTCATTCCAATGCATATGCATTCCCCTCTCCATTAGATATCTAAAATACACTTGATTTTTCTATTTCGATGGCAGTGTATATTTTATATATCTTTCAAAGGAAATAAATTTGAAAATTAGGATAGCTGATAAAGAAAAACTCCAAAATCTTTTTTTTTTTTAACATCAAACTTTATTGGATAAGGAGCAAGTACAAAGAGTATTTAACCCACAACTCAGAAAAGGTACAAGGGATACTCAACCCACAAAAATCAAGCACCCTACATCAAGAAGTAAAAGAAAAAAGAGGGTTTGAAAGTCATTCAGAGAATAATCATGGTCCCCCAATTTTTCTAAGGAGAAATCATCGCCACGAGGTTACTTTGATGGCTTCTACTATATCATCCATCCCCAAAATTTTAAAGGAAAAAATAACATGATTATGCGCCTCCCATATCTTCCAAATTGTTGCATGTGAGATAAACATTAGACCTTTCTGATGCTTTTTAAAGCTCCAAAAACTAAGAGCCAATAAGCTAAGGCCTAACCACAACGAAGGCATAGGTTAAGCTATGTGCGGAACATCGCACTAAAGCACGCCTGGATCCATCTGAGTCGTTGAGCCCATCTCTAACCGCCTCCTACAGAGGCGTCGCATTTCATGGAGGCAGTTATTCTCCTACATGCCTATATTAGGGTGACGTAACGTCACCCCTAAGGTACGATTTACTCTTACCATGTTTCACACATATCCACATCACTCACATACTGACTGACTTGAGCGTCAGAGTGCTTCTCCTCTACCGTGAATACCACCGCAAAGGATCAACGTCCACCGAACGGAACGTTCAACACAACTGTACTCTTTTCTAGATCTTCATTGGACAGATCATAAATACTTAGATTAATCTAATCTGACTATATTAACACTTTCAGTTGATACAATAATCCAATAGAGAAATGGGGGATTTGAGATTATTAAAGACTTTCTATAGATTGATGCAAACTACCCAAATCTTACCACTACTTTAATAATCATATTTTTTGAGTAATACTCTAATAATCATATTGAACTGCAAAAGGTTTGTATTAAAATTAAAATGATGTTTGATATATATGCACATATAGACATAACCGGATATAATCACTTCCTTGTTAACCTTCAAAATAATTGGAAGAAAATAGCCAGTAGAAGCCACTGTATACAGAAGTGATAGTTATCTGCCCCGCTATGACATGATTTGATTTTATGACGATGCAACAGGAGTGTGCAATAAATTTTCATTATAAAGGCACAAAAGGAACATGCATGGTGTTATAATTCCATGTGTATGCTATTATCTGCATCAAACTCAGAAACAAAAATCAGGTCACAGGTAAAACATATATCACAAACGAGATCGTTTTTCCATATCAGATCACACTATTCAGATGAAATAGGAAAAACATATAAGTCAAGAAATATCAGTTGATAGTTTACTTTGTCATACAAACCCTACCGTCAATAGTAAAATACCCATTTGAAATTCCAGATGAACAATAAATCGGAATCTGTAGCATAACCTGAATAAGCACCACATAACATGAAAGTGAACCTCGTTAGAATTATCAAGAATCATATAAAATATGGAAGGGGTCCTATATAACGTGAATCTTCCTAAGCTGTTATGCTACATTTGCTAATAAGTAATATGTACATAATAATCTATAATTTACTTTCATCAACAACAAAAATTCTAGAATGTGTTTACATAATATGTATAAAGAAATTCCCACTTAATTTGGTATGATATATATAAAGCATCAAAAGTAATATTAAATTGAATCATTTGGTGATGACTAAAATATAATAGTAATAAAATCAATTGGATAACCTAAATTCAAACAGTATATTGAATACAAAAACACAGAAACGCCAAATTTAAGTAACGCAGTTAGTTTTATATAACCTGCTGTAGTAGGGAGTGGCGATCTTGCTTTTTGCATCGAAATATATTGAGAGAGAGAGAGGGGGGGGGGTTGAGTTTGGAGGTGATGAATGGGAACAGAACCAAAATGAAAGCAATTTCATGTGGTAGTGGAATTTGACAGAAAGATGAGTGAGCACGCAAATGCAAAGATATACATATATATCAAGTGTCTGTGTGCTCACTCTCTTCTGTCAATTTCTATGTCCCAATGGAGCAAAAACAAGATGGTTATATGAACAGCACAATAAAGAAAGCTAAAACTAGAAACCGTAAAGAGAAGAAAATAACCAAAAGGAGAAACAATTAAGGATTGAATCAGATCTGATCTGAAGGAAAAGGTAGGTCTGTGTCCATTAATGGAAAGGAAAAAACAAATGTGGATCTATACGGGACATTTTAGGGTTTGTTTTCAAAGAAAGAGAAAAGGAAAGATAAAATGAAAACATCAGATATTATAAGAGAAAAAAATCACAGAAGTGCAGGTCCAATCTGTCCAAATTCAACGAAAGCCTACTCTCTCTCTCTCTCTTTCTCTTTTCATGTCATTGATTTAAGTGTGGTGCGGTGATTAGACTGCTCTGAGAGAGGTTATTTTGTTGTGTTGTGTTCTGTGTCAATCTGTATCACAGTCATGCAAAACATGAAGATGACACCTTGCCAGATAATAGATCCTCTCACTCAATCTTCTCTGAAACAGAATCAAAGCAAAGAAGGAAAATGGAGGAGATGAATATGAAGGAAGAAGCAGCCTTTACAGTTTTTGTCCATTCCACTGACTCAAATAAATAGTGAAACGCCGCACACCAAATCACTTTCTTAAACATAATTCATCACTAATTAATGTGCATTATTATACTTGTAATCACCACGTCGCTCTCACTCTCTCTATATGTGTATCTTTTTGAATAAGTCAAGTCAACTATGAATACAGTGAAATGAGTGAGTGAGAGTAGTGCTCCTTTCCTTTTCTTTTGGAGAATGAATGAATGAATATTATTGAGTGGTGGGGGGCGGAGTAGGTACACAAAGAAGGAGGATTTCACGGCTATAGTTACGTGAGTGAGTCACTTATTTGTGTGATTCAATTGTAACCGTTGATGAAGAGGAGGAATTCATGCCCCGTTGCCATTGGATCTGTAACATCTGCTATGGGACCATTTACACGAATGAACATGGGGATGTTGTTTATTGAGAATGGAGCCACACCACACGTTAAAACTTAAAAGTAATTAACCCTCTCCTTTCCAAAACAACATAGGCATGTTGATGAACATGAGGTTTCATCGTTGTGTTGTGCTGTGTTGTGGCTACTCACCAGACCACACGTTAACAGTAGTAAACTAACCCTCTCCTTTCATTCATTTTGGCAACTTCTACATTGAATTGAGCTATCTACTATATCATTCCATCCTTCTTGGTTTAACAAAACAATGAAAAATGGGTTTGTACCACTTTTTTATTTTGATTATACCCATCAGTTCTTTAATTAACCTAAAAAGTGAATAAGAATGACCATCAAAGGTGTAATCTATAATATGCATGTATAAGAATGACCATCCTTCTCGTCGCTTGTCCTTTTGGGAACCTTTGCTGAACCGTATCAGATCTAGACTAGCGGGTTGGAGTTCAAAACATCTATCTTTTGGTGGCCGTCTAATTTTACTGAAATCTGTCTTGTCATCTCTGTCTGTTTACGCTCTTTCTTTTTTCAAGGCTCCAACAGGTATTATCTCCTCTATTGAATCTTTATTTAATTGTTTTTTTTTT
>Ga0315913_1005576_pt1 | contig 15232 bp, 7 predicted proteins | sample MpolsnodulesMG_FD_207736 | JGI IMG/M metagenome (GOLD analysis project Ga0315913, IMG submission 207736) | Medicago polymorpha root nodule microbial communities from Los Angeles, California, United States - small nodules | ecosystem: Host-associated > Plants > Roots > Nodule | place: USA... | reverse complement strand
TCGGGTATCACTCTGATAGCATATTATGAATCATGAAATCATAGGGATAAAGATGATAAGGATCGATAAGAAAGAAAGAGTAAGAGTATTCATGAGAAATATACTTATAGAGTTTTATATTGCAATAATGAATAACATAATTTATGAAAATAAGAGTTACAAAGAAGATATAGTAAAACGTAAAAAGATTAACGGTAAAATCTAGCTCAAACAATATCAAAATTGTTAAGTTGGACACATCCACCGAGGTTCGTACCCAAAACCTAATTAAGTTCAATAACGAATTATCTAACAAAATACACCTTTGACATCTAAACTTAAATTTTGTGCCGTAAACAATGAATCACAACATTGTTACTAGAATTCTCTGTTTTTTATCCAAAGAAGGAAGCAGGAAACAACAAAGGAGAAGAATACAAGGATGAAGCACGTGGAATACGATTTCATTGCACACGTGTGGTACCATCCAAGCTCTACAGCTAGAGCATAGTACTTGCTTGTCCTCTAAAGAGTTGCCGAACGGCACAAAACTCCAAAGCAAGAGTCAAGCCAACTTTATATTTTGGTACGTAGATTGTTATTTGAATAGCTAATCTTGAAACAATTTATGAGATAAAAAAATATAAAACGAAATAGAAGGTAAGTGAACAACAAACAACATCATTAGATCGATTTAGATGACAAAATTAATCATCGTAAACATAATATTCTTAGAGCAGTTTGTTCAAAAAATAATATTCTTAGAGCAAAAGATAAGACATTAATATGCATAATCTTTTGAATTCTTTGCAGTAGGTCAACTGTTTCGGTGTTAGGAAACAAAAAGTGTCAATTGTAAATGGTGTAAAACAAAATGTAGATATTAACACAAAATTCAAAATTAATAGAGATAGTAAAAACTCAATAAAAATATAAGAGAGAATTATCTCAATAATTGTCATAAAATGACGGAACAAATAACATTTATCTTTCAATATTCAGTTTTATTGGGAGCAATTTAGCTATTTATATCCTTCACATTTGTAATTTGACATTCTCCTTCAATTTTCTTTTAAATTTATGTCGAAACGATGTCGTTTCTTTGACCAAATCTATGATATCCAAATATGATATATTTTGCATCATGCATAAATTTATACCATTAGATTAATTGGTTTCACCATTGTAGCAAATGAATTATGATGAGAGTTATCATCAAATGATGAAGAACAAATTTGTTAGACTAATTTATTTGTACGTTTGTTCATGATACAAGACTAATTTTTTTTTTTAAAGAGGTTAAAATGAAATATATTACCACATAAAAGCGTTATTCCCAGTATAAGGAATGCTAAGGAAAAACAGCAAGGTCTGAACAATATTTACAAAGGGAAACAAAAACAGGAAAAGAGAAACAAAAGGAAAGAAACTATTAGCTTATGCCCAAGACTAATTTATTTGTATATATTCAGTGTGATTTTCTTTTTCTAATTAAAATTAAAAACATCAATAAAGACCAAAAAAGTTGAAACTCTAATTAGAGACGTAAGACTTAATTTTTAGTGTATTGAATTTTAAAAAGAAGGAACGATGACTCTGAAAACTATGTGTCACGTCAATAAATAATGTCTATTCAATATAAAATTTGAAAGGAGACTACAAAATTAAAAAAAAAAAAGTGTCAAAGTTGAATTGAGTTTTTATATTGGATCTAACTTATTTTTACACAAACAACTTGTTAGGTAAGGTAAATGTGTCACTCTTTATAAACCTTTATATAAAGCCTATCCTTTTTATGTGGAACTTGAATTTTTTCCATACATGTGTGACATTCAACACTATTAAACTTAAAGTGTGTATATATAAACCGTGGGTGACTCGATTGTTAATCTTTGATACTATATTGAATTTGGGTTAATAGGCCTTTATCCCCTTGTAATATATGACACTTTTGGATTTGCCCACTGTAAAAAAAAAAATTGGATTTGGTCCTTATAATTTTTTTTTGTTTTAAAATACCCTCTAGGCCAGTTGACTCTGCATTTTCGCTGAGGTGGCACGCTGAGTCACTTTTTTTGATGACGTGGCACACTGACTGTATAATTTTTTTATGCGGTACACGTGACATTTGTGGTTTTTTTTTAAATAAAAATAAAAAAATCTGAAAAATAATAAAAATGAAAAATATTCTGAAAAAATAAAAAATGAAAAAATACAGGAAAAATTAATAAAAATGATTAAAAAACGAAAATAAATCTAGAAAAATTAATAAAAATGGAAAAAATTAATAAAAATGAAAAATAAATCTGGAAAAATGAAAAAAATTCACATTTTTTTTCGAATGTAAGAAGTTTTATTTTATAAAAAAAGAAAAATTCAGGAAATTAACATTTATATTTATAAAAAAAATATAAATATTTTTGAATAAAATAAAATTATGGAAATTAATTTTCAAAATCAAAATAATTAGATAATATTATATTTTCGAATTTTTTTTATAATTTTAATTTAATTTATTTTTTCTTCATAAATTTGGATATATAATAATTTTTCCAGAATTTTTTCATTTTTTAAAATTTTTCCTGATTTTTTTTATAATTTTTTAATTTTTCTAGAATTTTTATTAATTTTTCCAGATTTATTTCATTATTTTTCATTTTGCAAGATTTTTTTTTCATTTTTATTAATTTTTCCATAATTTTTATGGTATTTTTCATATTCTTTTATTTTTATTTAAAAATAATAAGGAATGCCACGTGTACCCCGTAAAAAAATAAAAAATTATAAAGTCAACCTGCCACGTCATCAAAAAAAGGTGACTCAGCATGCCACCTCAGCGAAAATGCACAGTCAGCTGACCTAGGGCTATTCTAAAACAAATTTTTTTTACAAAGACCAAATCCAATTTTTATTTTACAGGGGGCAAAACCAAAAATGTGCTATATTACAGGATAAATGTGTATTAACCCATTGTATTTTAATATTAGAACAAACTTATGCGTAGCAAATCAACTCATAAAGATACATTATATCCAATATTTTATTTTAATGTGAGTGAGTTAAACCTGATATAAATGTCTGATAAACCGTTAAAAAAATAGGATAAAAAATTGTGGAAGTTATACTTGGAAGATAAGTGTAATTATTAGTATATAAATTATATAAAAAAAAAGTTTATAATAAATAAATAAAGGAAAATGATAGTTTCCTCCCGTCTTCATAAATTATTTGTTATGATATCAAATCTTTCTATATCAAAAAAGTATACAAATACTATAACCACATTTAAATGTTCTTTAATTTTGTAGGTCCATAATCTCCCACTCAACAACCAACCAGCTATTTCCGTTCTTGTCCTTCACCTCACTGTCGGTGGTACGGCAGTTTCAAGGAAATAGAGAAAGGGTAATACTATAGTGATATTTTTATTTTAATCTCACTTGTATGGTTGTACATTGTCAAATGCATCCAATCATATCAATGTTGGCTCTCCTGAAGCCTAACATTTGCTAACAATAAATTTTTTATGGTTCAATTGTTCTTTTGATGTTGTATTTTTTTTATTACTATATATGAAGTTTTCATCGACATTCAATAATGAATCTCCATCAGAAAACATATGTACATATAAGATAGATTCTCCCTTTTCGATTGAGTTTTTTTTTCATACGCATGAGCTATAAACCGAAGTCATAACCACATCCTTAAGAGTCTCAAGTCGCTTAACTCTTGCACTAATTTATTGTTGATGATGGTCATGACTTCTGTTAACACTATAATTTTGACAACTTTTTAAACTCTTAATTATCTCTGTAAACATTTAAGCGTTCATAATGCATAAAAACTTTGATGAAAATTTCATTATTGATCTAAAACCTTTTTGATAAATAATATGTAATTACCTTTCTAAACACTTAAATTATCACATAGAAGATACTGCCTTGTTTTTTATGCAACACATAGAACAACATTAGTTGGCACTGTTTGTAATTTACCATCACAAAGGGTAACCACTCATATCTTTAATTTTTTCTTCTTCATTTGTCATTTTTCTAATCATCAAGCTTCCACCCACCTCTCTAGAATCCAAATGGCCAAAACCACAATGCTATTCAATGTTCTCTTTCTCACACTTCAAAAAATTAAAATAAATTAATACTATAGGACCCAATGATAATTAAAAAAATTTAAAAATCATACCCCTCTTTCTTTATTCACCTTCTCCAAATCCTAATAGTCCAAAAAAGTCTTTCACTCCTTCCATTAAAAATAAATAAGCTAATAATATAGGACCCATTATATAAAATAAAAAATCATATCCCTCTTTCTTTATTCACCCTCTCTCAATCCTAATAGTCCAAAAAATTATCTTTCTCCCTCCATTGCCAACTCCATTCTCCTTTATATATAAATTCCACCCCTAAAACTTTCTTCATTGCTTCCAAATAATTTCTTAACAACAAATTAATACATTCTTAGTCTTCAAGCTTATACACACCAATCCCTTTCAAAACCTTCTTCTACAAGAAAAAAAGAAGAAAATTTCCCCTTTTTTGATGGATTCTTCTTCTTTGACAATATCTCCAAGGAAACTACACTATGATTTATATTCCTATTCATACAAAGAAGATTCAAACACCCCATTAGTGATAAATGTTCTAGCTTCATTAATTGAGAGGAACATGGCAAGAGCACAAAGAATTGTGAAGAATTGTTCTTCAAGAGTTTTGTCCAAAGCAAGCACAAAAATCTTTGATTGTAAAGAGATTCCTGATTTAACCATTCAATCTTACTTAGAGAGAATTTTCAGATACACACGTGCTGGACCTTCGGTTTATGTTGTTGCTTATGTCTATATTGATCGGTTTTGCCAAAATAATGTTGGGTTTAGAATTAATTCAACAAATGTTCATAGACTTCTCATAACAACTATTATGGTTGCTTCAAAGTATGTTGAAGATATGTGAGTACTCTTCTCCCTTATTTTTCTCTATTTGTTTTTCTCTATTTGCACATTCTTGCATATAATAAAAAAAGTTGTTTTCATTAATTTGTTGCTTTTTAAAAATAAATTAATTTCTTACATTATTTTCAAGGTAAAGGGTTTGTTAAATTAAAAGTTTGTTTATTAAAATCTAAAAAAAAAAATCAATTATTTTTTCTATCTTTAGTTTATTGTTTTGAAAACAGGGAATAAAGTGATACTAAAGTGACTGCTTTTTTTATTTGGCAGGAATTTCAGAAATTCATACTTTGCAAAAGTTGGTGGTTTAACAACAAGTGAATTGAATGAGTTGGAGCTTGAATTTCTTTTCATGATGAATTTCAAATTACATGTTAATGTGAGTGTATTTGAGAGCTATTGTTCCCATTTGGAGAGGGAAGTAAGCATTGGAGGAGGGTACCACATTGAGAGGACCTTAAGGTGTGCTGAAGAAATCAAAGAAAGAGGTCACACACAAATTGCACGTGTAATGTTGTAGACTTTATAGGGTAATTTGTGGTTTTTATTTTAGGGTTGTGTTACCTATACACACATTTCTGACACCATATACTATTAAGTGTGAGTATCAATCTTGGGAGAGACAACTCGAGGACCGAGATCTCTCAAAAAAAAAAAACTTGAGGGCCGAGAGAAAACTATTTAAAACTGAAAAATCATAGATATATGGTGTTTGTGTAAAAAAAAAAATCTCTTTATTTTAGGAATTTTTTTTTCCTTGCAAAATAAAGAAGGTAGTTTATGTGTACGTATCAATGTAAATTTAAATGTTTGTTGGGGAGATTGAGATTTTAGAACTATAGGTAAGGTCAGCTGAGAGCGATGTACCAATTTGTATTGTTCCATCACAAAGAAACAATGAATTTTATGAGCAAGAGTTTTGAGATTTTGTTTGTTGGTGTGAATGTTTTTGAAATTTTACTTCTGTCTCTATACGTGCATATTTTCAACCCATATATAGAATTGAAAATGCAAGAGTCATGTATATACAAAAGTAGTGGGAGAGAGAGGGTAACTTAAATTAATTATTTGGGTACTTGCAATTTGATCCTTCAAGTGAATTGTTTCACTTGTTTTAAAAATGCAATTTTTGTTGTTTTTTTAGTCAATCATTTTTCTAAGCAAAATGAATCATTTTACTGCCCAGAGATAAAAAGTGAATTGATTCATGTGAAGATTGAGGAGACTCTTAGATTTATTTGATCTTGTTTTGTTTATAATTACTTGTTAATAATTCAATTTGGCAAAAATAAGTTTTAACAAATTAATTTCTTTTCCAAATAAGTGGTTATCTGTTTTTAGCTTTTCCTTAATATATTCAAATTAAGTGATTCTCTCTATAATTTAATTTGTTTAATTCATTTGGTTTTCGCTTTTTCGATACCTTGTGTCTTGCTTTGATCTTCATTAGTGGTTAACTTCTCATTTGCGTTGTTTGAATATGCATAATATATAAATAATCACTTTTCCGCTGTACCAACTTTTAAAAATCCAAAAACTGTGTATCTATTCACCCCATGTAGATACATTATGCCATCACATGACAATCCAACAAAAATATGAACTATTAGATCGACCCATGAAACTCAACATATGAAACCTAGATACTCTAATTATAAAGACGAACTCATATTAGACACCGATACTCCATATATGTTTACCCAAGAAGTATCAGAATTTTTTTAATACTCAAATGAATTTCCTTTAACTATAAGCAAGTTAACCGAGTGCTAATCATTATGTGAGATTTGTGGAGCATTACACATTATTAATTTGATTCTTCAAAAAACACAGTAGTGGTTAGACAACATGAAAGGACATCTACACAATTAATGTTTGAATCACAATTCAATCAAATTACAGTAGAATTTTTGGACTTGGCCGTCTCTTTTACTAAAAAAAAAAGTTACAAAAGAATTTTCCTAAAAAACTCAAGGCAATATATCATGAGATATATTTGATTATGATTTATGGTCACATTTCAATCATTGAGACATTGTATATTACACAAAAGTACACCTTTAATTTGACGATACATTGAAAATAAATTTATCTTCTATTAACAAATAATTGAACCAAACTGCAACATTTGGCACTTTCTGCCCATGCCTTGAATTAATTTAATTATCTTAAAATAGTCACAAAAAATAAAGAATAAATTTGCGTGTGAATGGCTAGTTGCTTGGAAGTAGCTAAGCAAAATCATGGTCCAGCATCACCTAAAGATTGGTATTTGTCTTTATTTATAATCATTACAAACCAAAAATAACAAAAGAAAAATTGAAAGTTAGAAAAGAACTAAAGTAAAGCATAAACAAAATACCTTTAGTTTCTGTTGAAGTTGACCATCCTCTACTAATATGTCTCTTTATTCATTAATTAGTATATGCTTCTAAATTTCTATTTTTGTGGATTATGATGCATTACCAACCGAAGACAGGTTCAATTGGTGCATGGAAAAATGACAGGGTATCTTCATTTTAAATTGAAATAAAGTGCTTTTGAAAAGGAAATGATAAATGGACCGACAGAAAAAAATTAATTTATTTAGGCTTTAAACAGGTGCACTAACTACTTGCTGTGGGCATCTTATTAAACTTCATCTAAATATTTTCGTCCAGATAAACAATTCTGATGTATAATATCAAAAAATGTCTTTTCTTTTAATCTTTGACAAGATATTTATCCAATCACAATAAATATTATCGTTTTTCAAGAGAGATTGAAGATTAGAAGTTTTGGAGTAATTACTTAGTGTAGAATTGTGAAAAAAGATAACAGATGAAGCTGTTTGTAACTGATTCTACTCAATCTCAAGAACAATGAATATAGAAATTTATCAACTGAATGATAAAAGCTGTTTGTAATAGTATATATACATAGCTAAAAAGGAAAAAAGATTAACTAGTATATAATTCTAATTCTTTTAAAAAAAAATATAATTCTAATTAACTAGGATGAGGAGTCTAACTAACCAATGTTTTTTTTTACAAATCAAAATGAGATATATTAACAAAAAGTTCTGCTCTCTAACACAAGGTGTACCATAAGAAGCAGAACAAAATTACAGAAACCAATCCAGTTACATCAAAAAGGTGGAAAACAACAGTCAATCAATCCTCAAACAAACAAGGGGTTGCTGCCACGCATATAGTAACCAAAAGGAAAACAAGTATTGTTAGCTTTCGGCCAATTGAGAGAAGTAACTTTAACCTTTTCCAAAAACTGCATAATTGATTTAACTTTATTAGAGAACAGCCGATGGTTCCGTTCATTGCAAATTACCCCAAACAGAACAAAGCCAAATCATTTGGAGAAAAGAAACGCGAGGAGAATATCCTCCGATAGAGAACCTGAATTGCTGACAATGCTCATAAACATATTGGCGATCCACAAAATACACATTGAGCCAATTTTTCATATGTTGCCAAAGAGAACCAAAGATAGGGCAATGAACAATTAAGTGATCTGCTGATTCAATTTGACCACACCCTGAAATGCAAAGTTGAGATTCAACTGAAATAATTCCACGACGTCTTAAGTTGTCCTTTGTTGGCCACCTATTACGTAATAGACGCCACGCACAGATAGAAACCTTCAAAGGAACACTTTTATGCCACACCGCTTCCGAAAAGTCATCATAAATGTGCATCTCCTGCCACATGAGCATTTGATATACACTATGAACAGTATAACCATCTCTAATGCGGCCCCCATCCTCCCCATAATGGGAAGACAAGACCTTAAACCACAAACCCTCCCTGTCCACTAAACACCTCTAGCACCATTTACCTAACAAAGCAATATTAAATTCTTTCAATCTCCGAATCCCCAAACCACCAACCTCCTTTCTCAAACAAATTGATTCCCAGTCAACCCAGGAAATCCTTCTATTGTCCTCACCTCCACCCCAATTTTTTTTAATTAAAATAGATTATATGGAGGAGATTATACTTGCAGGAGCTCTGAAGAAAGAAAGGGCATAGACAGGCAGAGAGGACATGACGAACTTAAGGAGAATCAAGTGACAACCATAAGACAAATTCTTACTTTTCCAATCAGACAATCTAGACTTTATGCGATCAATAATGGGTTTCCAAAACGACAAGCGTCTAACATCTCCACCAATGGAAAGACCAAGATACAAAAAAGGAATTTTCCCAATTTTGCAAGATAAAAAAGAAGCAGCTTCACCCAACCAGGACTCTTCCACATTAACACCAACCAACACGCTCCTATGGAAGTTTACCTTCAACCCAGACATAGCTTCAAATAAAGTCAGAATCTTCCGCAAGGCTTGCACATTCGCCCAACTCTTAGTACCCAACAATAAAGTATCATCCACGAATTGTAAGTGAGAAAGCACAGTAGCATGTTGCGCCCCACAGAGTACCCAATGAATAAATTTTGACTGGCCGCCTCAGACATCATGACATTCAACCCTTCCACTGCTATAAGAAACAGAAAAAGGGATATCGGGTCACCTTGTCTCAACCCCCTCTTCAAAGCAAACTCATCAGTTGGACAACCATTGACCAAAATTGAAGCAGTTGCGGTACACACACATTCCTTCATCCACTTACGCCACAGAGTTGGAAAAGACATCCTTCCCATGACATTATCTAGGTACTCCCAATTCACAAAATTGTATGCCTTCTCAAAGTCAACTTTAAATAACAACAACTTTTTTCTCATCTTAACAGCCTCATCAACCACCTCATTTTCAGTAAGAATGCCATCAAGAATTTGTCTGTCCTAAACAAAAGCCGATTGAGTTTCTGAAATAACGGTGCCCATTACTTTTCTCAATCGATTGACCAACACTTTTGCTATAATTTTATACAAGCATCCGACCAGTGCAATAGGACGAAAATCATTCAAGCGCTGAGGGCTATCAATCTTAGGAATGAGAGCAATGAAGGTGCTGTTTATTCCTTTAGATAGACGACCATTACGGTGAAATTTCGAAACAAACCGCATAATATCAATCTTCAAGTCTGGCCTGAAATCTTTTATCAAGCCTAAATGAACACCATCCGGTCCAGGACTCTTGAAACTATTACAGTCCCACACCGCTGCCTTTACCTCCTCCACATTAAACAGACAAGTCAAGTGAACACCCTCTACAACGGATAAACGACGAAATTGTAAATTATCCACCCGTGGTCTAAAAATGTCTTGCGCTTTAAAATGATTCATGAAGTGATTAAGAACTGCCTCCCGCAAATTAGGCACATCCTCTGCAAGATTATTATCAACTAAGATAGATGAAATGCCATTTCTACGACGTCTACCTGACATAATAGCATGAAAGTATTTCAAATTAGCATCCCCTTCACGAAGCCATAGTAACCTTGATTGTTGCCATGTAATACTTGCATTAGCTCTGGATAACGAATGAAGATCAGTTGATATAGAATGCAATTCAGCCACTTCCTCTTTTGATAAAACATTCACTTCCCCCTAGATTCCAACACATCAATCTTCGATTTTAAGGATTGAATTCGACCTAGTAAATTTTAAGAGTGTGTTAAATGCCACTCTTTGAGAGATATTTTTATCATCTTCAATTTTTCCTTCAGCACAAAGCCCCCCCAACCGTCGACATTAAAAGACTCCCATTTCGATCAAACAAACTGATGATAACCTGGAACATCCGACCAACACTTCAACATCCGCACAGGTCTCGGACCCCAATTTTCCTCATCAACAGATAAAGTCACAGGACAATGATCAGACAAGCCACGTAACAATGCAAATTGCAAACAATTCGGCCATCTAGCACACCACTCCTCCGACAACAAAAAGCGATCGAAACGGCTCATAGAATTACTGTCGCCTTTATACCAGGTAAAATTTCGGCCATGCAAAGGAAGATCAACCAACTCATTGTTATCAATAAAATCTTTGAAATGATGACAATCCGTAGAGCGAACTGCCACCCCGCTCGACCTTCTTTCCTCCGTATTCCTCATCGCATTGAAATCACCACATAAACATATACATTTCCCTACCAACTGCTGGAGATACATAGATAAAGAATTTCATAATAACAGTTTTAACTAACTAACCAATGTTTAAGCCTTAACTAACTAGGGTGAAGTTTTAACTAGAGTTAAATAAAGAGCTTATAGTTTAACACCCCCTCTCAAGCTGGAATGTATATTAAGCATTCCAAGCTTGGAATACAAAGAGTGAAAAGGACCCGGATAGAGAGCTTTAGTCAAGATGTTGACAAATTGGTCCTTCGAAGCAATGGGAAGCAGGTGTTAAATATCAGATTGAATTTTGTAGCGAACTACATGCTAATCTATTTCGATATGTTTCGTGCGTTCGTGAAAACCCGGATTTGCCGCAATGTGCAAAGCTGATTGGTTATCACACAAGAGTACAACAAGTGATAATATTACATAAAACACCTTTTAAGTAGGGTGAAAAGGACTTTTTAAGTGGGTTGGGGATCACACTTAAAGGTGGCTGACTTAATAACTATTTTGATTTTAAGTCAGACGATCCGGTCTGACTTAAAAACGTTTTATTAAGTCGGGTCACCCCACTTAAAAAGGCTCAAAAAGGATAAAAAAAATCAGTTTTTAAGTCAATGTTGTGATCCCACTTAATAACCTGCTTAAGTTTTTTTTAGTAGCTACTACCATTCTATATATGATTATAACACAAAATTTAACAAATTAATCTAAAATTTCATACACGACCACTAATATAAAATATCATTAGATCAAATTTCATATCAAACTGTAAACAAATTCAAAGTTGTAAAATCATTCATTAATACCATAAATCTAGACGTAAGCTAATAATTAATTGTCACTGTTTCAAAGCATATTCATTGCAAGACATATAAATTACATCAAAGTCTTTCAAGACATTCATAATTTCATCATCAGTAAACGAGTTTTTGTCTCCAAAAACCTGAAGAAAAATAAAGACGGTGGAGATCCTTTACACAAGCACACAAATCAGAAGGTTGGTATTGAGCGTAGTGCTGCAATGTCGGATTTTGTTGCAAAATACACAACCAAGCAAGTTAAGTAAGGTTGCCAATGAACCGAACCAACTTGAATATAGTTTGGAACTCGACTCAACAATTTGTTCGTTGAACTTGGTTTATGAACCAAACAAGCTGAACTTGAGCTGAAAATTAAGTTCGTTAAATAAATGAACTGAACTTGAGCTATATATAGTTCGGCTCGGTTGGTTCTTGAGTTGACTCGATAATATAAGAGTAGTAAAATCAAAAAAATAAAATAAGAGTAGTCTCATTTACAAAAATAAATGTTAGAAAAAGTTCCACATTAAAAGTTAACATGTAGAGTTTTCTCTAGTCTAAGCTATTAGAGAAAATAAAATTGTCCCATATCGGTGGGTTTAAAACAATAGAGAGGAGACTAACTATATAAAAAGGAAGTATGTATCAGAGAACTTCAATGTATAAGGGATTCAACAATTCCTTATTAATGCGCTACTTTAATTTAAAGCGGTTGGTCACATGATTATTCAATATTCATTGAGAACCCAAGTTTCCAAGAATTTGTGCGAATCAATGGTCTTGGTTATGTGATTTGAGTTGGCAAGCTGAACATAACGAGCCGAACCAAGTTGCTCGTGAGTTTTAAGTGAGCCGAACTCGAGCTAAATATAAAGTTCGTATCGAACTCGAGTCGAGTTTCGAGCCGAACTAAATCTTATCGAGTCGAGCTCAGACGAGTTCGGTTCGACCTGACTCATTTCCAACCCTAAAGTTAAGCAAACCAAAATTTATGATTCTCTAATTATAATGGGATACATGAATCTTCGTCATTAGCAGCATACCCATGGTTTCATGGAAGGGAAAAGCATATATTTGGCCAGGAAAATTGAAGAAGCTGCTATAAGGGATGAGCATAACGAAGCATATTGATGACTGCACGTCAACACTAGTATTTTGGTCATGTTTATGTCGTTTTTATGGCATTTAGAGAGTCATTTGCTTGTAATTCATGGTGAAATCAGATCAAAACAGGAACAAGAGCCCAGAAGAAGAAATTGATAAAAAGATAAAAAAATTCCTAAGAGTGAAGAATCGTGCCACGTTGAAGGTAGTTCGTGGCACGATATGTGAATGGGGGACCAAGGATTCAGCACTGGAAATTTCGTGGCACGAAGGGATGTGTAACGTGCCACGATACTAGGTTTTGTCTGCTGCCACGTAGGATTAATGAAGTGATCGTGCCACGATTGGATGGTAACGTGGCATGATGATGAGCTTTTCTAAAACCCTAAAATTCTTTCTATATAAAGCCAGTTGCAGCCAAGGATTAGGGTACTGATTATTACTGCGATTTTGAGCATAGAAGACAGCAGGAGACCGAAAAACAAGCCCTGAATCTCATACCAACTCATAGTTGGTTCGTATTTATGTATGTTTTCTCTTGTTTATGCTTATGATTGTTCAGTTATGAGTAGCTAAACTCTTAGATTGATTAAGCCATGATGAAACTACTGTAATATATGAATACGTAGTTTAAACTCTCTTTATTATCAATATTGTTCAGTCTTTATTCAGAAATTATTTGTGTGAATTGCGTTTCATATGATTGTTTGCATGAATATTAACCCTAGCTTCTTGCAATCACATAATTGATCTTAGGAATTGAATGACTACTAACCCTAGCTTTTAATCCTGAAATAGTAATTCTGTTTAATTCAACATAGGAACCTAGAGATAGGAAATTGAGGGTTATGACATATAAATTAACGTTCTGACATCACTTCCGCGGTTATTCAATCGGTTTAAGCGATTAAAAGGTTATAACTTAGGAAAGGGTTTTGAGTCAAAAGATTGATCAAAACTACTTAGTTAATTTGTCGTAAAGATTGAATAGTAATTGAGAATAAAGGGAGGTAGACTACTCATATAGAGCAATAGCGGATTCACCGGCTTAATCATTCATCTCAAAGTAATTTTTTTCCGCATTTTATTTACCATTTATGCAATCAACTCAACTGCCTAAGGCAACCCTATAAATTTAATACGTCCTTTATTTTAACATTTTTGCCGAGTAGAAATTGAAACAGTCCATGTGGATACGAACTAATAAAATTTATTACTTCGATACATTTTTAGTACACTTGCTAAAAGTTTAACACATACCGTACTCCATCAGAGATAATTCGGGGATAAAATTTGTCAAGCACTCTAGTTGTAGTGAAGGGACCTGAGCAATGCAAATGAAACCAAGAAAAAAGAGGTCAATAATTTAGAAATAGAATCCTAATAATTAGAGTCATGTGCCATAACATACAAATCAATGCTATCTCATCAAATGTGAAAAATGGAAATAATCATAAGTTTGAGTTTCTCTGTAATTTATCATCATAGGTTAGTGTGTAATGTGTTCTTATTTACTTGCTTCTCCAATTACTTCATAGCTTATATCATGTTGGTTTTACATGTTTGTGCAAAAAAAGTGTGTGAAAAATTAAGTGCTGGTGTTTGAACATCTATAACACAAGTGCCTGAGCCTTATAAATCACCAATTAAAGGCAGAAGATACCTCATCAATTCCTTGAGCTGCACGTACAAATCTTCTCAAGAAGCATTTAATTGTTGGGCAGTCATTTCGAATTTTAGAAAATTCAAGACAGTAGATTCCATCTGCAAAACCTGCATGAAATGATTTGTTGTAGAAGTGACTTAAAATTGGATTTTTGGAAGTGCAAAATTGGGGTCCGAATTTGGCTGTGTTTTTCAGCATTTTGTTTCAGCTTTTTTCGGCGCCCAAAGGGTGAAAATCCGCACCCGAATTCGCGCAGTGGGAAAAAAGTGAAACGTATTTTTTGGGCCAGATTTTATACAATTTTATGAGGGTTACTTTTACTATAAATATAGACTTTGTATCAAAGTAAACCTGGAGATAGAGGGGGCTGAAACAAGGGTTTAGAAAGACAACAACAAAACTAGGGTTTGTATAAAGTTTGTCTCTTGGCAACAAACAATAGGGTTTGAGGGTTGATTCACCTTGGGAAACACTATTAGGATTGAGTCTCTTGGTCACGGGCAGAGATTGGGGCTTTGGGTAGAATTAGGCAGGAGACTTATTCTTGTAAGCCATTGATATCTCTTTTGTAAGGTTACTCATCATTATAGTGAAACGAAGGCTTCTCTCTCCCCCATACTAGGTCAATTTGGACCGAACTGGGTAAACAAATTCTTTTGTGTTCTCTCTTCTTTTTCTCTCGCTGTTTTTCTAC
>Ga0315913_1005572_pt1 | contig 15237 bp, 3 predicted proteins | sample MpolsnodulesMG_FD_207736 | JGI IMG/M metagenome (GOLD analysis project Ga0315913, IMG submission 207736) | Medicago polymorpha root nodule microbial communities from Los Angeles, California, United States - small nodules | ecosystem: Host-associated > Plants > Roots > Nodule | place: USA... | reverse complement strand
ATAAAAAAAAAAAAAAAAAAAAAAAAAAAAAAAGCAATTAGATTACTCTATTGTTCATAGATATAAGAAATATAGTATACGTTTTAAGTGTATTAAATATTGAATGTCTTTTATACCAACCATTTTTTTCCTGTTATTTTTCCTAGAAATGTATCTTTCAATACAAGTTGATTTCATTCATTAACTCTTGAATGTGTTTGTTTGTCTTTGTGATTTAGTATTTTGTTTGATATGAATAGAATCAAGGTATCTTTTTTCTAAACTTTAATGTTGAAATAGTAGCAAAGCTTGGCCCTATTGGTGTACCATAACTATTAATAAAAGAATGTTGCTTTTCTGACATTCAAAATGATCTAGGAACACAAGTAAAAGACCAAAAAATCCGGCGGCAGTTAACTGCCGTTGGGTTTCTAGTTATAACCCAACGGTAGTTAACTATTGCTGAGGGTATTTTAGTAATTTATTTGTGTTGTTAAGAACTTCTGAATGTCACAAAAGCAATTGTCTTTATAAAATCACTAATTGACATTGCATGTGCTGCGAAAGAAAGACAAAATTTAGACTCTCATCTACTGTTTTCAACACTCAATTAGATTGTTTCACAGGAGGGAGTTTATCAAATTTGCTGTTTACCAAGCTCTTAATTCAATTAATCGCCACAAAGACACATAATTATAATCCTAGCATTAAATTAAGATTTCTCATTGTATCTCCATGTCCTACCCTACGTGATCAAAATTGTGTTACATTCCATCCCAAAGACATGGAGATACAATGTCTATTATCTGTTGTTTACTTCAAAACACAAGTGGAAAACTTCCTAAGACATTTATTTATTAAAAGTTGAGATTATATGAGTATTCTGACAATTATATATGTACATAGCTGAAAATGTCAGAGTACAATCCTACAAGACTCACTTAACTTCTATAGTAATCTATACCGACCAACAAAAACAACTAATCTCTAAATAGTAATTGTTTCTTGAGGTCTGCACTTCCTTATTCTGATATGCACACTTCCATCCTTTATGCTTCCTCCATCCATAAAGTTGCAGCATTGCCTACGTGGTACCTGATTTAAAACAGTCAAATCAAATTATCAATTTAAAAGTCATACTTAAACTCAAAATGCTATAGGAATTTTAATATTATTCACGTACATTAGCTTTAATGGATAAGAATTTAAAAATCTAGTGATGTTTTTGTTTTGATTTTGTGGCTGTTTGTATCAACTTCATTCAGTTTATCTACTAGCATAAAGACGCGTGAGACTATTTGAGAGAGCTTATGAAAACAACTTATGTTATGTCCATAAGCTGTTTTCAGATTAGATCCATAAACTCTTCATATCTAATCAAAATAGTTTATAGCTTGTATGTAAACAAATTGACTATATTTTATTTTTTCTTGTAGATATAGCTTACATATAAGCGCTTATGTTATAGGTGCTAATTTAGCTGTTTGTCCAAAAAGGAACTTTGTGTGTGTGTGTGTTTGTATGGTTGAAAGAGAGAGAGAAAGAGAGGGAGAGAGGGCAGTACATTCTTCCAATATTCTGGATCCAGCTTCAAGGCAGAAACTTTAATTCTCTGCACTGCTCCATCTGCTCTCTTGCACTTCTTTCCTTCCTTGTCAACATATCTCTTATAGGTAGTGACACTTCCAGTCCTCACCTTGCTAACCTGATCCAGGAAAAATATAGATGGCTGCTGGCACACGTCAGGGTTCATCCGTCGAGTATTAAACGTGAAAGGACCATCACTCCAACTTCGCCATGTTTTAAACGTCTGCAATGGCATCTGCAAATCCGCTGGTATCAACAATGATGAATAAATTTGTATTGTGTAGCCCCAAGAAATAGATATCGACCATCTTTGCCTATGATCATAACAAACACTTTGCTGCACTATCCTTGCAGGGTCAAGGTCGTATGCACTGATGAGTTTTTTTAATGAAGACATTTGACTTTGGTCCGGAAACACCGGGTTCAATTGATCAAGGTGATGGAGTGACACAAGCGGTGCCAGAGGGTGCGCGGCTAAAAGACCATATGGATTCCCTCTAATGTCAAGCTGGAAGAAAAGAGAACATAAAACAGTAAATTTCCCATAGAATACAGAAAAGTGTGTAGTGTAATTAATGTGTATGTTTTGTGTATACCTGATGGAATCCTCTTTCTCTGGTAAGAGATACTCCTAATTCGTTTACACAGGCCCAAATTCTTTGATCAGAACCATAAAAATAAAAGTATCTATGAAGACAAGAATCCATAATATTGACTAGTTTGGCTGCTAATGCATAACTGATTGCAATGCCACCACCACCAAAAGCCATATCATAAGAATGCATAACATCTTGTTCCACACTCTCAGAATTCCCACCAATATAATACAATTGATTGTGATCATATTTTCCCAACACAGTAACTAAATTCTCTGGGAAAAACACGGTATCATCATCGCCCATTACAAACCACCTAACATTTGGCAAACCAAGTCTAAAGCTTTCGTAAACTATCCGCGATATCCGAACTGCGGACGCAGAGTGCAAGTACCTGAACTTAGTCCATCCCTGTGAGATTTTATATGGAATTAGCATATCGTCCGGCTTCAAATTCTTTGGTTTCTTGTCAAACCAGACAAAACCTCTGCAAGCAGTTGGATTCCACCAAAGCTTGCTGTAGTTACTACGGCTATGCCACATTTTCGATGAACCAGCAATGCCGAATACAATATGTGAGATGTTTGTAGGTATTGTGTCAATGGTAATGACCGAAACATTCTGTATAACATGTAAATGCTCCGGTAATGGAAACCATTGGTCTGGTTTAGCGAATGTTGAATGGATAGCAAGTGATATCGATGCTATAAGGCAGATAATTATGCCAACTCTTATTGAGAATGAAACCAAGTCACCTATTTTTTCTGGTATATAAGGTAATCTTGTTATTTTAAGATGATCATGACAAGATTCCATCCGGTCTTGATTCATCTTTTTCTTCGTCACCCTGTTACATTTGAAAATTGAAATAAAAGAATCAGCAAGAACTCAGATAAATGATTATAACTAAAGATCATAGAGCATTTCAATTAGTCAAAATAACAATAAGAATCAATGAAGGGTGTATTTGATCTTGCATTCTTGATTTGCAGAAGAATCTTTATCAGTGAAACTGCCGCAACTAATCAATGGATGCACGACCCAACTTTCTTATCAACCAAGGAAACCTAGAAGTTATACACCTTAAATTGTGCTTTTGTAAAATATCTAAACTACTAGCCACAACAAGCCAAACTCAGATACCTTTTGTTTTTGGTATAACAAACTCAGATACCTTTAGTCAATCATTTAAATCTATGTAGTGGTTATATATGTATATAAAACATTGAAATACTCTCTTCAATATTGGACCTATTGTATCTCAAAATGGCTCAACTATAAAGTGAAAGGGTGTCCTTACAAAACAAAAAATTATTATCATATTACTTTGTTTTATAATTTCAATTTGTTATGATCCCTGCTACCTTGAGAGTGCTTTTTCTCTTCACATGAAGTTTTGAACCATAAATGAATGTTTGGATCTTAATATTTATAATAAGTATTACATGTCTTTTATTTCAAAAATAGCCTGAGATTTTACATTGTTTATTGTTTTATCTTCTAAAAATCTTCAGCACTAAACACCAATTTTTTTAATAAGTCAGATCAATGTATAGATTGTTTTCTGCTCTAATCACTTAAATTGTACTTCAAAACAAGTCAATTTAATTTTGACCAAAGTCAAAAAATAAGAAAATATTTTTGGCTTGTTGATTAAATAAAAATAAATGAACATAAATTCCAGCAAAACCTGGGATTTACAGAATGTGAACAGAATCAAGTTAAACTAATCAATTCAAGGTATACATGCCAAAACAAGAAGAAGAAAAAATCCATTTATTAAACATCACATAAAACTCAACAAGTTATTAAATTTCGCCATAAAAAACTAACACTTAAAATGGAAAAAAAAAAAAAAAGTAAATATAATAAGATAATGATTATTTGCAGGGGGCATGAGAGAGAGAGAAACACAACTAAATTTCCAACAATCACGGAAAACTAACAGAAAAACAAAATTCTTCAAGCAACAAGCATCTTACATCGTACCTTGGCAACAATCAAATATTAATTCTTTCCTTTTTGTTTTGCTTTATTATACGATGATGATGACGACGACGACTATGACAACGATTTTGCTACTCCTATTTGCACACAAGTTATGATATTGCTTATTGGAACCTCCTCTGCCTCTGCAATGAAACAAAACATCAAAATTTTGCTACAAAAATTCCACAAAAAGAAAAACAAAAAGGTATAAACTTTAACGTAAAAGAATGAAAATAACAATGACCCAGATGAAAATTATGAACAAGATGATTACGTTGATGAAGATTAAGAATGGAGAAAAAGGGTCTATGATCAGAATATTCCATCTGCAGAATTAGGTAAATTCTGCATTTCTCAGAGATATTTTTTCCACTTCCTCCTTTTTTTTTTTTTAAATTTTATTTTTTAATATTTTTTCTGGTTTATTTTTGTGTTGCAAAATCCTTAAAATGATCCTGAGTCATCATTGGCCGTTTAAATTTGGTGCATATAAAGGAGAACCTTGCACGTTCCAACACAGTCTATGGTGAGAAGAGAATTGCACAATTTTGTTGGGTCCTTGTAGGGTACACTTTTTATTTATGGAACATTATGGTCATGTGTCCAATGTTGGTATGACATTTCATACATATACAGTACATGAAAAGTTTGTTTGTTTTGTCTCAAATTTTATTTATTTATGATATTGAATAAGTTAATGGCTTTATGTCTACCACTTAGAATAGAGGGTTTATATATCTAACAGATGGAAGTGCTTTGTAGTATCAGTGGTCCTAATCATGTCCAAATTTCAAATTATATTTGGTCATTTAGCCTACTTTTTTAATATTTACAACACCCATCATGTCCAAATGTCAATATACATTAGGTCAGCCTACCTTTTTAATTTCCACAGCGCTATAGACAAATCTTAAAATGCAAATTAATTTGGGGGTTAAATTTAGGTATATGTGTGCAAAACTCTGAAAATTAAAGGATGAAAAGTGAACCAAATAGTTAATTGACACAGATATTTATTTTTTGTGTTGAACAATGTTGGTTTTCAAATATCATTATTTTATTTTTAATGTTATTTTATTTTACCAACATTAGTTTTTTCAATGACAACAATTGATATATTATCGTGGATGGTTTAATACATGATTTCTAATTTCACCCAAAAAAATGCTGATTAGTAGTTGAAAGAATTTTCAACAACCATGAAAGTACATGTACATATAGAGCTTCGGTTGGCGTTTGAATTTTGAAATATCATCACTCATGGCTTGCATTTTAAAATTATTTTCAAATTAAAAAGATAAAATTGATGTACTCAAACTGGGATTGTCTTTGATTGGATGAATTAACGTCAAAAGATATGTGTTTAGAGTTTAGTGGCCAATAAAATAAGGTGGGTGGTCCAACCAAGGAAAGAAAGGTATGAGAATGGGACCAGTAATGGTGATACTTGGTGACAATTCATTGGCTGACTGACTGCTACCACCTAATAAGTGTTAGATCTCCAGTCCAGTGAGACCACCACGCACGGCACGACACGACTTGGAAGTCACACGCAAACCTTCGACAATCATTCAAACCTTCCACAATTCATGTTTAATTTCGACTAATAAAAGAGTAAGTTTTTAAAAAAGAATGTTGTTTTTTTTAAGGGAAAAGAGAATGTTCTTAACATTCTTCGAAACTTTTTTTTTTGTTAACTTTTTGATTTTCAAGAAAGGGATGTGTGAAAATCTAAAGTCCGGCAAAAATATAAGTAAAATTTAATAAAGAATTGTTCCACTCAATAATCAAATTCAAATTATTCTAATTAATTTGTTATTTGGTGGAGCTCGTTAACCGAGCATAATTGATTGATTAACACTCATCTATGTACTCCCTCAATACCAAATTATTTGTTTTTGGAAAAAATTATCCAAAATTATAAGTCGTTTACAATATCAATAAATCGTTAATTTTACTTTTCTTATTATACTTTTAACTATTTATTAATCTTTCTTCTTTCGATTCTTTAATTTATTTTTCTCATACGATTAATGAGGATAGTTTTGTAAAATATCTTACTAATCCCATCAATTGGGATCCGATATTCTCCTGAAACAAAATTTCTGTATGGTCCAATATTCATTCCACAACTATTCTCCATCAGATAGAGTCCTCGCGCAAGACAATTGGGGAAATTTTTAACATCCAATGATCTACTGTGTTGCTTGAAACCTAACTCTTTAGGAACAACAAATCCCTGCATTGTGGCCCGACAGTTTGGCCTTGTAAATCATGTGCCCCTTGGGTATGATTCATTCGTCCTAGTTATCTCATAGACTCTCTTGGACCATGATTCCATAGATCATCTTTCTCGTTTGGGTTGCCCTAGGGAATCCAACACCTTCGTGAACGGGTGACATTCAGTTCGCGATCAGCTATTTTCTTAGTTCGAGAAGCTCTACTCTCGGAGAGCAACCACTGGTAAGAAAGCCTACAAACAAGTTAGACTTTCCAAGGTAGCCTCTCCCGTTGTTTCCAAACCCAATACACGTAGCCGAGCAGCTGTTGATGCTAGTCGAGGTTGTGTCCATCGCGATTAGGGCAAAGTGCAAGTGTCCAACATGATGGATGAAGATGAAAAAGATGAAATTCCTCTTCTTCATATATAAGATATACTATATCTAGTGGTGTTCAAATTGCTTACATCATATACCCTACCACTCTTGCATCCTTAAAGAAGAGGCCAGCTGAAGCACCAGCTTCTTCGGCTAGGTTAGAATCGGAATATAAGGTATTTGTGACATTCCCTTAAATCTTAATTGCCTAGTTTCTTTAAACTCTTGTCTTCTCATGTCTCGTTTTCTCTCGAAAAAAGAAGGGTTCGCTGTACCCTAATAGGAGGAGGATCATCATCCTTGGATCTGGTACTTCGCCTAAAGTAGCTGAAAGGATAATTTTTATTGGTAATTTATCTTCCCCAAGTTCCGAAGTAACCGGATATGAGATTTCATCTGAGCATATTTTAAATAACTTTTCCATTTACATAGGTTGTAACCCCTCATATTGTTGAGTATGAGCAACCACGAGAAGTTTCAAAGTGGCACACATCTAATTCCCCTAAATTGGTCGTTGTTCCGAATAAAGAACAAGACAACTACTTTGGTGTAAATAGCACCCCTTCACGGACTTCCTTAAAATTGGAATAAATAGTATATTTAATTAATTAAAATGTGTCACAACCGCTATAACCAAAAAATTGTTAGAAAATCTTTATCAAAGTGAATCACAACCACTATAACCAATAATATTAAGGGTGTTCAGAGTGCGGCTTGGTTCAATTTTGATGTTAAAAGTCATATGAACCGCAAGATAAAAAAGTATGCACTTTACTTTGGTTGCCTATGAAAATAAAAACCCAACCAACTCAAACTAACGTGGTTTGGGTTGGTTCGGTTTTTTGGGAGACGATACAATTTTTTGTTTCCAACATTAAAATCAAGTTAAAAACAACTTTTTTCTCCAACAATGTTTGAAATTTGATCTGACATTACAATTTCATTTTAATCCAACAATGTTTTCATCAACAACGACGAAATAAAAAACATGAACTAAAAAGAAACCCTCTTCAATAAGAAATGCAAAATACTAAACAAAAGATATATCTAACATAAACATATATGCAAAAATGCAAGTAGAATTAAATTAAAGAACATAAATACATTTTTAAAATCAAAAGCATATGAGAAATTAAACAAGAGAGAAAACATGTCTTAGTCCAAAAATAAACCAAAAACAAAAAGAGAGGAAAAACATGTCATTTTATAAAATTTTCCATTCAATTTTTATGAGTAGTTGGTTGGGTGATAAAAGTTTAATTAGTGTTTCAATTATGTTGTGGTTTGGTTCGGTTTGACTTGGTTTGTAAAATAAAAACTGCAAACTGAACCAAACTGTGCGGTTGAGTCAAAAAAATGGATCAACTACATCCGAACCAAAACAAGATAAAGGTGGATAAAAAATTATTTGTTTGGATTGAAATGTTTTTGGGGTTTGTAAGTTCTCCAGTGGTGGTGGTCGCAAGGTTAAGGGCTTGTTTGTTATAGATTTTTTAAAAATAGATTTTTATAGTGTAATATGTTTTTGTTATAACTTTTTTAACAAAGAAATTTTCAAGGAAAGCTTCAAAAGAAAAATTTCTTTGAATAGCTTATCTTAAAATGTCATTCTAGGTATTTCATCATTTTGTTATAATTTTTTGGATACTAAAATTTTGAAAAAATGTCTAAAAAAAAAAGCTATTTCAAATAGCTTTTCATAAAAATCATTTTCGAAATATGTGATTTTTACTATGTAAAATCTCGAACAATGAATATTAAAGTTATTGAATGTCAAAATCTCTTTTTTAACTTATACCAAATGAGTTTGACATAATTTATACTATTTTTGAGTAAATTTCCAAAAAAATCCATTTTTAAAAATATAAAGAAAAATCTATTTTTTTTAAAATCTAAAACAAACGGACCCTAAAGATGAAGAATTGGAGAATGGATTTTCCCTTTTCTGGATTTCAATTTTGGTCATTGGCAAATTTGTCCTTTTCACATTTTTTAGTGGTTATTTATGTTTTTTCATCCTTGTAATTTGAGCAAATTTTAGATTTCGGCCTTAATATATGTACGTGAACGTATGGCCACACGTTCATGAGACATCAACAAATGTTGTTAGGTTTGTAGACTATAGTTGGCCGCATTTTGTTAAAACGAGTGTTCTAGCAAGATGTCTTGACATGTTGGTACGACATCACAGCGTGTCTTGTTTCGCATTCTTGGCAGATTTGTTTTAAATGTGAGATCATTGAAGATATAATTCACGTGGATTGCTGTCCAAGAAGCGTGTGATTCTAGAAGCTGCAGAGGTCGGTTTATGCATTACCGTGTTTCTTAAAATGGATGTCATGACATTTGAGGAAATAATATATTTGCTCCTAGAATATTGTGAAGACTATATATTTGGTCTACTGATTGTTTAGCCTGTGAAGAAAAAACTCATTCTGCATTCAGGCTATATAAAGGAAGACTCAAGACCTAATTTATCACTGAAGTTGTCATTCACAAAAATGTCTTTTAGGATTTTAGTATGTCCTTGTTATTTGTGAGTCACTCTTCTATCACGTCGATTCTAGAGTTGGGAGCTGAACTGTTAGTTGAGTTGTAAACTTTGAATCACTCATAAGCTTGTAAGTAAGAGTGGATTATATTGTCTAGGAGTGTGTCTCCATTTCTGTTATTACTGTTGAGTCGATCACTGGGATTGTGATTGAGAGGAAGTGAGAGGGAGGTCTCATATCTAAGTGTGTCTTAGATAAAGATTACACGGAGTAGTGATTAGGTGCGAATCTAGTAGACCGGAGGTTTTTATGCACGCTTCAAACCAATACTATTATAGTGGATTTCCTTCCTGGCTTGGTAGCCCACAGATGTAGGTGACGTTGCACCGAACTGGGTTAACAAATATCATGTGTTCTTCCTTCCCCGCACTTTACTTTATTATTGTTCATTGGTTAATTGTGTTAAAGTATTTGTGTTGTTACGATGTCTGGACATTACATTCGACATTTTTGATGTTTTGACATCGTATACGACTTATGTCCCCTGCATCTCATAATTTCATTGCGTATCATTGACAAATATTGACTTGTGTAAAACAATATTAAAATATTCAATTTGATTAATGAATACTTTGGATAAAACATACAAGTGGAACATTATTTTTCTTAATGCATAATAGTTGAAAATGTAGTGCAATTTGTGCAAAAAGGGACACTACGTGTCCCAATTTAAAAGTAAAGTAAAATGGTCATGTGAATTTAATGACAACTAATTTTCTTAACTCTGTATTAGACTCAAATTAATATATTATACCTATTCTCAATTTAATTTAGAATATACAATAATACTAAATTTAACTAATTGATTAATTACAAATATTTGTTGTGTATAGTTTTTATAATAAATTTTGATTAGTATATTATAATTATTCTTATTTTTAATATATTATATTTGTTGTCAATTTAATTTAGAATATATAAAAATACTAAATTTAACTAATTGAATAATTATAAACATTTGTTTTATGTATAATTTTTATAATAAACTCTAATTAGTATATTGTAATTATTCTTATTTTTTTAAAAGGTTTCAAATATATAAAAAAATTCTTTCAAAAAATTATATATACTAAATTTAACTTGTTGATTAGTTTTTTTCTTTGTTTTTGAAACTTTCGATGTTAGTAATTAGTTATTAGATCAGTTTTTTTCTCCCTTAACTAAAATCAGCTGAGCTAACCAACTCACCAAAATAATTGATTAGTGATAAATAATTTACATTATGCTAAGTATGAATGGTACGTGACAACAACTTTTTAGCGACTCATCTAATAAAATTATGAACAATTGAAATGTGAAAAATTATAGTTAGTCTATTATAATTATTCTCATTATATTTTTACTTAGTATAGTATAATTGTTCTCATTTTTTATGTCGATGATATTAAAAAAATACTAATTTCAACTAATTATTTAGTCACAACATTTGTCCTATATATGGTTTTTTTTATCATAAATTATGATTATATATTATAATTATTCTTATTTTTGTCTGGAAGATATTAAAAAAATAATTAAATTTATTAGTGATAAACAATTGTCTCATATATGAATTGTACGCTTTGACGACATTATTTAGTGACTTGTTTAGATATAAACAATGTGAAAACAATGAAGTGTGTAAAACATATAATCAATTTATTATAATTGTTTTCTTTTTTATGTCACATATAATAATAAAAAAAACACTATTTTAAATGATTTTTTTTGCGGTGTCTGGGTTATTATTTTAAATGATTCTTTAGGGATAGACATTTTCCCATGTATGGTTTTTATTATAAATTATAATTATTCTTATTTTTATTTAGAAGATATAAAAAACATAATTTAAATAATTGGTCAGTGATAAGTAGTTGTCTGATGTATAAATTGTTTGCCCAACGTCACTCTTTCTTTTTGGTCAAGTAGTCTAGTGGCTAGAGCTCGCACATTTAAATGTGGAGAAGTGGGGTGTCCGGGGTTCGAACCCCGACCCCTGCATGTAAATATGCAATATCACTACCAATTGAGTTAAGCTCACGGGGATCCCCACCGTCACTCTTTATTAACTCATTTTGAGAAAAATAACGTGATTTTTTTTTTTACTCCAACAATTTTACAGACTGGGGGACATTAAACCTAACCCAAGAATAACCAAATGAGGAATACAATGTGAAAAAACAGTCCAAATGGATCAACTATAATCTATCCTAACAAAAATTCACTAATCACATGCGCAACCCAGCGAACCCGCGTACGGGCGCGAAACCAAGTTACAAAAAAATAATATGAAAAGTGAACATCTGTGTAGAACGGCTAGAGTGTAAACATGGCGAATGGATCGACCGTCAACACGGTAACAAAATCCAAGTGCCACCAGCTCCCTGAAAACAACAAGCATATAGAAGCTCTTTCGAGCAATACAACGCGTAAGAACTCAGATCGAGGGATGAGTCCAATACGTCACGTAACTAGACCCTTTCGGGTTAAACAAACCAGACCCTTTCGGGTTTTTAAATCATACACAACCAGACCCCTTCGGGTTTACGAAACAAACTACTGCAAAATGCCAAATATGATGCCTCTCGGTCTAACAACAACAAAACACAACAACCAGCAAAAACAAAAAACAACAAAGAAATAAAAATAACTAACAGAAGCAGCCGCCAAATCCACAGACGCAGTGGAAGCGAAACAAAAACCAGAAAATCTGCAGATCTTAACAGATCTGAAAGAGACCAGAAATCAGAGGCCTTGCAAGGTGAAGACGAGAGGTGCCAAACCAGATCTGAAGCACCTGAATCAGCTACCGACTCGCCGCCGAGAAATCCGCTAACCACCACCAGGAAACGAACCGGAACCGGCCCAAACTATCACCACCAAAGTCACCGGCGACGCTCCGTTAAGAGCACATCGGCAAGGACGACGGCGGAGAAACAGAAAAGGGAGGTTGTCAGAGGAACGGAAAGCAAAACCACCCCTAAGGGAGGAGGTGGCGCGGAGGAGGAGCCTCTTCACGCCACCACCTGGAAAGCCTACATCAAGAATCAAAGTTTGGATTGGTGAGGGAAAGCTACAACGGTGAGGAAAAGTTATAGAGTTTAGAGAGTTTTTTTTTTCTTAGAGCATAACGTGAAGATAATAAAGTGTAAAAAAATTATAATTGGTGTATTATAATTGTTTATTATGTCGAAGATATTAAAAAACACTAATTTTTAGTAATTTTTTAGTTACATACATTTATCCAATTTGTAATTAATTAGAATTATTATATCATAATTATTTTTATTTTTATTTTTATTTAGAAGATATAAAAAATTAATTTAGTTAATTGATTTGTAACAAACAAATGTTCGGTGTATAAATTATAGAGTTGATATTCACTTTGATTCTTGAATGTATAATGAATAATCAGAATAGTCTCTCAGTGTATTGAAATTTCAAAATAATTCTTGATTGTGCATTTTGTTAATTAAAATAGTTCATGATGTTAAAATAGTCTCTTAATGATGATATTAATTCTTTTTATATATGAACTGATATGATGGTAAATAAGTACTTATAAGAACTGATATGATGACAAATAAGTATATCGAGAGACTAATATGACAATATTAATGAAACATTTTCACGTAAGACACTATTTTGACTGGCATAGTGCACAATTAAAGACTATCTTAAAATTTTGATACATTGAAAGATTATTGTGATTACTCGTTAGAGACCAAAATGATCATTACCATATAAATGATATCTTCCAACAACATTCTCCGGTGACTTGTTTGGAGAAAATGACGTGAAAACAAGAAAATGATACATAAAAAAAGAACATGAAGTTGACAAATAATTACTTTTCACTTTTTAGAAGAACTGTGATATTTGAACAATTATTTGAGATAACTTTTGTGACAACTTTTTTCTTCTTCTTTTCATTGGTCAAAACAAAGAAGAGAGGAAAAAGAAAAAAGAATATAACGTGAGTGTGAGAAAAAGTTATCTAAAAACTGTCACAAATTCTACGAATATAATTTGTATAGCGTATAAAAATGTATAAAAGTTTCCCCTAAAACGAATGTATACAAGTTCCTTACTTTTAGCTGGTGTTCAGAAGTTTGCCCTAATCTGATCCCGCCTTTTTAGTGGTTCTGAGTAATTTTTATGAAAAAAAGAGTTTGCAAGGAATCGAACCGGGTACCATATGCTTACAATTTACAACTATAACCACTATGCCACTTCTATTTTTGTTGAAATATTGTTGCTTCCAAAAATGAAATACATGACTAAAACATTTTTTTTAAAGCCCCAACCGCCCTAACGGTTTCCTCTCTCATAACAACTATTTTTTATTATTAGCGGTACCTTTACTGATAGTAGTTCTTTTTTATTATTATTTATTTTTTGGTCGCTAACGACGTGTTACGATATTAAAGTTGCATCTTTAAAATTGTAGATAATTTGACTCATCCATATGATAATTTTTTCATTAGAAACTTCACTTTTTCATGTAATTTTGTCGGCCTCTTTATTTCTCCTATATTATATTACATGAAGTTTTTGTTCTGACTTTTTATTTGCAAAAATCACTATAGTAGACTATAATATTACTTTGTTTTGGCAAAGTAATGACTTTGACTCCATATTCATTTTTGTTGATTTCCATATTCATTTTTGTTGATGCAAACTAAACATTGTTAATTTGCTTCTTTGAGATTGTGCATGTCAATCACTCTTAATTGTCACTTAGTTTGATTGTTTCTGAGTTTAAATGTAACTCTAGGATTAATAATATAGCCAATTTAATATTTTATATATGAAACTCTACAAAAATCCGTGCATCACACGGGTTAGAGTCTAGTTATATCTAATCCTAGCAAACATGCAAACCCTACTTGCATAACCCTAAACATTGGAGCCAAAATTTGAAATTTAAATCCCACATTGAAAAACCTTGACAATTATTATACACAATACTCAACACAGGAAAGCCTCTTTCTCTTCCCTTCTAGCCTGAAGTTCCTATGTTCGCCCTCTCTCTCAATTTAGAGTTAAGAAACGTGAGTCTCTCTCTCTCTCTTTCCCTTCTAGCGTGTATTTTCCAGGCACCCATCTCACTGCAAATTACATCAAATCCCAATGAATGAACACCTTTGTTCTCAATTTCACTTTCAAACCCTATAACCCTTTTCATTGATTCAATCTTCTTCTTTTGGAATTGATTTATTCTTCATTGATTCTCAGTTTCTCTCCCTCTCTAACTCTTGACATGTTTCAATTTCTCTTACCTAAATTAGTTTAGATTCAGTTTTACAATATGTCTTATTTTCCAAAAATCGTTCATATTTTTCCAAAATTGGATGTGTTGAATTTTCAGATTTTCCCGAAATTGTTCATCTAACCTTCCGCCACTATCAACCTTTCTTCAGCCGTCGTCGACCTGGCTGCCATCCTCTTTTCTACGTCATCATTTTTCAACTTCGCTGGCTTTGAACTCGATTGCTGATCCATAACTCAAAGTCGTAGTGGCGACCCATTTCAGTGACGACTCAATTTAGACCGTTAAGGTAATTCTTAGATCTGCTTCTCTTACGTATTAAGTTGTTTGCTGTGAAATTGAGAGTAACTGAATAATTGAATAATTTGTTTTTAATTGATTTGTTGATTTTACAGTTTATGAATTTTCAAATTAGGGGTTGAGATAAGAGTAATATCATTCGTTTAATTTGATTTTGAATTGTATTATGGTGAGTTTTTGAATTGTATTGCTACACTAAATTTATACATGACCTATATGCATCTTTGAACCACCATAATCTATTTTATATATATATATATATATATATATATATGGGAGCCCCTAATATGGTCTTCAATTTTAAAGGTTCACCCATGATCCTCTCTAATTGACCTTCTACAGCAGGTTTCATTTTTTCTTTTTTCTCTCTAATTTACTTTTTATTT
>Ga0315913_1005566_pt1 | contig 15242 bp, 14 predicted proteins | sample MpolsnodulesMG_FD_207736 | JGI IMG/M metagenome (GOLD analysis project Ga0315913, IMG submission 207736) | Medicago polymorpha root nodule microbial communities from Los Angeles, California, United States - small nodules | ecosystem: Host-associated > Plants > Roots > Nodule | place: USA... | reverse complement strand
ATACATATGAATTTACTTTAAAGAAGAGACAAAAGTAATGATTGAAAATTTTATAGGGACTAAAAGTTGAAATAAAATTTTACAGGGTCTAAAACGAAAAGTTTGTATATTTATAGGGACCAAAAACATATTTAACCCTATATATTAAAGGGTTAAATATGTTTTTGATCCCTATAAAATTGAAACCTTTTAAGTTTAGTTCTTATTTAATTTTAATAGTTCTTTTAGTCCCTACAAAAAATTCTGCACTTAGTATTAGTCCCTACTCAATTCAAATTTGTTTAATTTATGCTTAAAACTTTTATGTTTTTGAACAATTTTTTTAAATGAGTTAAGGACATTACTAAAAGTTTCTCCACGAAACTTTCACAAAATTTGATTTCTACGTCTAGATTTTGTTACTTTTACCTTTAACTTTTGTCTTTTTAAAAAATACATATTTAATTTGATTAATGTTAAAAAATTCTAAATTTTAGTAAATGAACCTTTCATAGTGTTCCAAATATGTCTAAAAAAATCCGTTCAAAAATTTAAGAGTTTAAGGATAATTAAACATACTTTGTTTTAGCAAGGACTAAACTTTTAATTTAAATAATTTTTTTTTTGCAGGGATTAAAAAAACTATTAAAATTAAGTAAGAACTAAACTTAGATGTTCTCAATTTTATGGGGACAAAAATTTATTTAACCATATATTAAATGTGATAAAAAGCACATGAGCACTTTTCCATTTTTCTCAATATGATCTTTTGCATTTGAGTGACTATATTAAAAGCCTGTTTCTGTATTGATCTTCCGTAGTCAGTTGGGGTGAATTATCATTATCATGTTTGTCTGGGCAGAGAACGTTCTTCCGTTTTTTTCCTTTGCTTTTTTATTAAATACACCAAAGAGCACATGCTAAATAACAATAAGATTAGAACTCATCAAATATAATTTAAATATTTTGTTATTATTAATAATATATTAAAAGAAGAATTTTTAGATTTTATCCCAACAGTAATGTCTTTTGTACCACCTTTTACTTTTTAGGTTGCTCTCTAAGTTGTACCATTACATCCTCAACCCCTAAAAAAGTCATTTCCGTCTCCTTGAAGATGCACTTGTATTTATCTACCCTTGGCTTTTGAGCTATCTTCACAAGTTTCGAAATCTAACTTTTCTTGCTCTCAATCGCTTTCCTGGAAGTCCTTGGTTTCGAGTCTAACACCTCTTCAGTATTAATTAGAGCATTACACACAAGGTCTCTACAATCATACCACTTTGGTGCAAAGATATGTCTATTTTTCGGATAATATTTGGGTGACATTGTGGTTGGTGACATTGGTGACATTACCAACCACAATGTTACAAGTGTACAAAACAACAAAAAAATCTTGTGAAAGAAAAAGAAGAAAGCCACATGTGACATTGTGGTTGGCCAATGTCACCAACCACAATGTCACCCAAGTACTACCCCTATTTTTCCTATCTCTTACCAGATAGTTGAAAGCCACTGTTGGTTGTCTTCCTCTAGTCCCATGAGCGGAAGACTCCACCTCCAACTGAGTTTTCTTTGCCATATCTAAAGAAATTTGATTCTGTGTCTTATTCATTCCATGGCAGACCAATATATAAAAAAATACAATGCCTCAAATTAGGCTCCTCATCAACCTATATTGATGTGCATTGATATAATAGTCAACCTATATCAATATACATTAATATACAATAATAACTAGTAAAGACCAATTACAAATAATTAAGATTATTCTATGATCTATCACACCTCCGCAGTCGAAATGGGAGGGTCACGAACGCTGAGATTGTTACGGAAATCTTCAAACAAGATAAGAGGCAACCCCTTAGTGAAGATATCAGCTATTTGATAACGAGAAGGAACATGACGAACCTGAACCTCTCCACGCGCAACTTTTTCTCTAACAAAGTGAATATCCATTTCAATATGCTTTGTGAGTTGCTGTTGAACGGGATTGCCTGACAGATAGTTGGCACTCACGTTGTCGCAATAGACCAATGTTGCATTGTGAACCGGACAATGTAGTTCCAAGAGAAAATTACGAATCCAACAAGATTCAGAAACAACATTAGCCACTCCTCGGTACCCGGCCTCTGCACTAGAGTGAGATAGAGTAGGCTACGTTTTGATGACCACGAGATTAGATTATCGCCCAAATATACACAATACCCTGACGTGGATCGTCTAGTATCCAGATATACACCCCAAATCAACATCAGTATAGGAGACAAGATCATCTATTGAGGAAGGAAAAAGATGTAAACCAAAATGGATAGTGCCCTGAATTTATCGTATTATACGCTTCAGAACATTCATATGCATATCTCGGGGGTCATGCATATGTAGGAAAATCTATTGAAAAAAGTAAGAGATTTTTGATTTCATAAACGCGAGATATTGTAGAGCACCTACAAGACTTCAATACTTAGTCAGATCCTCATTAGGAGTGCCTATTTTAGCACTGATATTCGACTTAGTGTCAACATGGGTTTGATTTGATTTGCAGGAGATCATACCAGCACGATCGATTATTTCCTCTGCATATTTCCGTTGTGACAGAAACAATCCTCCTTTGTATGGAGTCACACTTATTCCCAAAAAAAACATTCAAATGGCCTAAGTCCTTCATAACAAACTCAGAGCTAAGGCTAGCCATTAAAGATTTTCGAAGATCATTAGTAGAAGCAGTCAAGATAATATCATCCACATATAATAATAGGTAGGCCACATCAGACCCATTCTGATAAGTGAACAAAAAGATTTTGATTTACTATTAGTGAAATCAATAATATAAACAAAATCAGAAAACCTTTTGTACAATGCATTAAGCCCATACAAAGATTTTCTCAGTAAACAGACATAATTGGGCTACACATAGTCCCTGAAACCCATAGGTTGATGCATATAAACTGTCTCTTTTAGCTCACCATGCAAGAAAGCATTCTTGACATCCAACTGATGAATTGGCCAATTTTTTGATAAAGAAAGACTAAGGACGATCCAAAAGGTTTTTCCACAATCAACGTCAACCTGTTGAGTTTTACCATCACCTATAAGACGGGCTTTATGCTGCTCAAAAGAACCATCAGACTTTTCTTTATGAGTAAGAATCCACATTGACTGAATAATATTAACAACAGGTGGACAAGGTACTAAATCTGATGTCTTATTTTTTATAAGAGCATTAAATTCATCATCCATTGCCAATTTCCAATTCTGGTCATTAAGGGAAGCAATGGGGTTACAGGGAAGTGGTGATTTTGTAATCGTGGTATTATGAGCTGGGTCTGGTTTGTATCTAGGATTGGGCTTATGAATACCATGTTGGTTGCGAGTTACTGGACCATGAATAAGAGAAGGATGGGGTTGAATTTGTGTGGGTTGTGGCACCGGTCCAGCATGTGGTCTAGGCGGTGTTGGTAGATTTGGTGAAGATTGAGTCATAGGAATCGGCGTATGAGAGTGTGGAGTAGTTGTCTCGGACGTGGGAGATAGTGGAGTAGTTGGCTGGTCTCTTTGTGTAGGCTCGATTGTGGGTGACTGTGATGATTGATGTTGAAGATAGTGGATCGTGGAAGGAGAAAATCCACTATCTAAAAAATCATAAGTAATGGGTTTTGGTTCATGCATTCTAGCAAAAGGAAATATGTTCTCATCAAAAGAAACATGCTGAGAAGTGATAATTTTATTACTTGATAAATCAAACCACTTATAGCCACGATGATTCGACGAATACCCGAAAAAGACACAAGGTGTCGAACGAGCCTGGAGTTTGTTTATTGTAGTTGATGGAAAAAGAGGATAACACAAGCACCCAAATACTCTAATGTGAGAATCTGATGGATCTTTTTGGTAAAGAATTTTGAATGGGGACTCATTGGCTAATAGTTTACTCGGAAGTATATTATGAAGGTATGTTGCCATTTGCAATGCATGATGCCAAAATGACAGTGGTACATATGCATGAATAAGAAGAGTTCTCATGATATTATTAATTGATCTAATTTTTCTTTCAGCCTTCCCATTTTATGAAGAAGTATGTGGACATGAAAAACGAAAAGTAATACCATTGGACCCACAAAGTTTTCAGAAAAGATTATTATCAAACTCCTTCCCGTTATCACATTGTACATTTTTAATGTCACGTTCAAACAGAGTATGAATATGAGCTTTTAATGTTGTGAAAATGGAAAAAAAAACTTGTGATTTTTTATCAATGGGGAAAGTCCACAAATACTTAGAATAATCATCTAGAAAAAGCACATAATAACGATGTCCTAAAGAACTCAAAACAGGAAATGTCCAAAAATCACTATGAATAATATCAAAAGGCATAAATGTCATAGATGTGGATGAAACAAAAGGCAACATAATATGTTTTCTAAGTACACAAGATTGACAAATATTAGTCCTAGAAGTACTAGTACAATCAATCATTTTATTATGCCGAAGAGACTCTAAAATAGAGGCTCATGGGTGACCCAAAAGATCATGCCAAAAAGTTGACACCGAAAAAGCAGAATGATGAGAGGTAAAGCTCACTGGTGCTATCAGATCTCATTAGCCATGTCTCCGTCTGTAAATCATTCACAGAAAACCCAAACGGATTAAACAGTAATGTCATTAGTATTTCTCAAATTAAAATAAGACGAGAGATTACCATTAGTGGACGTCATGTGATATGTCACCCCGGTGTCCATGTACCAATTCAGATCGGGATGAGAAAAGGACATCGTGTGCATTGCTAATTCAATTCAATGTCTGTTGGAGTCCACTGGGTCGCTGATGTATGGGCCTCTTGCTGCTATGGTCTGAGCCCCAGTACTCCATGTTGATTTGGCCCAGGTTGCTTAGACCAAGGTTGAGTTAGGTAAGGACAGGGAGGCATGGCCCATGGAGTTTGCAATATCGCCCACCATGAAGGTTGATTCCACTGTTGCTACACCGGCCGTCCATCACCACCGTTCTGACTACTCCAACGGTTGCTTCCACTTCCAACACTAGCCTGACCGTCCCCACCAGACTGTCCACCACTGCTTCCGTTATTTTTGTTGCGATTTTTGTTACTGTTGCGGTTTTTGTTGGACTTCGCACGACCAAGGAAATTTTTACTTTGATGTGGTGTTTGGGAAGATGAACCATCATCAGTAGAATAATTATGGTTAATAACAAGGGCTTCTTGTTTTGTGCGTTCCAAAATGGTGGTTTCCTCCAAAGCAAGTTTGGACCGAGCTGCAGCAAAAAGAGGTAAGTTCTTCTTGTTTTGCATCACAATGACAAAATTAGAGTATTGTTTTGTCAATCCTTGAAGCATTTTCAGAACAAGGTTGTGATCATTGACAGGAGCGCCAACATTGGTTAGCTGATTGGCGAGACTTTTGAGACGATTGCAATACGCATTTGTCGTCTAAAAATCAGCAAGTCTTGTGTTTGTAAATTCCTTATTAAGATACATAGCCTTGGAATTTTGATTGTAATGAAAAAGAGCAGCAACCCTTTTCCACGTCTGTTCAGCCGAGTCGTCGTCAACAAGTATAGAAGTGAGGATGTCAGTTGAGACAATGGTATAAATCCACTATAAAACCACTACATGAAGCCGCTTCCAGAGAGGGAGATCAGAGGCCTTGGTCTTTTCATACGTCGTGATCGCCTCTTTTTTCGTAGGTGGAGTGATATGTTCACGCACATCATGTATCCTTGCTTGAACTTTGAATAGTGCCTTCCATGAATGGTGTTGTGATGACTCTAAGTCAAAGGTGATGGGAATAAAAGACTTTACGTTGGAGATAGATAAGACATGATGATATTTGGTAGTTTCAAATTTTTTGGGAGGGTTAGACATGGTAGGTGGGCGACAGATTAGAGAGGAGGAAGAATGAGAATGACGACTTGCAATTTAGGGTTGCAAAAGCTAGAGAGAAAGGAGCCCCCAGTCTGCTGATACCATAAATGAATTTGATTCTGTGTCTTATTCATTCCATGACAGACCAATATATACAAAAATACAATGCCACAAATTAGGCTTCTCATCAACCTATATTAATGTACATTAATATACTAGTCAACCTATATCAATAAACATTAATATACAATAATAACCAGTAATGACTAATTACAAATAATTAAGATTATTCTATAATCTATCAATATAATTAAGATTATTATATAATCTATCAATATCTTCACCCCTGAAAGTCTAAGACTACTCAACTCCCAAAGGCATACATTCCCTATTAGGGGTGTACGTGAGTTGGTTTGGCCAAACCCAAGACCCGGACCATATAGGGTGCTCCGGTTTGAGTGAGTTAAAATAACCACCCGTTAGTTATTGGGTTGGGTTGAGCAAACCCGCTAATTTTTGGTCTGGGTTGGGTTGGGTAGTGGGTTACCCAAATTATTTTTCTGATTTTTTGTTAATATTAAATGACCAAATTATGAGTCATCATATTTTTTCACAAAGATTACTCTATTCTCTTTAAATTGTGTAACTTATTTTTACTATATTTTAGCGTCATAAAATAATAAATGATAATATCAAATAATAAATTTCATCATATAATACTTCCAACAAACTGAAGTTGCATGACATAAAATTACGTTAGCATCAAAATGACCAAAAAGTACAACATCCTAATTTGTAACTCTAACATGTTTTAAATTTCAACATAGATGATACCTTGTGTCAATTTTGAAAATTAGACTTGATATATGACGACAATTTTTGGTATTTTCCTTCGTTCCTATGAAAATAAAAATCAAAACGTGAGTATTATTAGATAGGTGAGTCTATTGGGTATGAGTCTAGTTTTACCCGAAACCCGTTACTTTTTATGAGTTTTCCATTTTGTAAAACCATACCTATCCAATGACCCAACTCAACCCATTTTTTTTGAGATTTTTTGGGTGAGTTTGATCGGGTTTTTTGGGTTGATCCAATGCCTCATCACACCTTGTTTTCTATAAAATTCATTAAACTACTCTGAAACAAAATATAGGACATTGTCTATTCTCAACATTTCCAATTTAGTTCCATTACCTAACAAACTTTGTTCAACTAGTCGAAATAAACCCATGTTAGTGTCATGATCTAATCCGAAATTTCATAACTCAGTTTTACCATGGGAGTTTTGACTAGATACTGATGCATGCCAAATTCTAGTAAAACCATTTAATATGTATACACATTTTGGTACCTTCACCCATATTGTTTAATTCTAGTGCAATAACCTAATTAATCAAACATGCTTATTGATAATAAACTTTGCTTTTAAGTCAAGAAACATACCTCCCATGGAAGCATCCTGGTTTTTCAATTCACAAGAAGATAAGATGAGTTAACGTAGTTCACAAAATTTGATTTAACGAATTGATCACAGCCTCAAATTTACGTGCCACGTGAAAGTTCATACATAAATAGTTAAATGACTGAGACAATGACGTAGTAACTATATATTATTTGGCTATTAAAAATGTCATATAGCTTTTGGCTGCTTCTCATTTTAAACTTCCACTCTCTATATTGATAAATTCACTGGTTTTTAATTTTTATCATATTCTTCTTGGATTTTTTTTTATTCATCGTCTTCGCCAACTATTATTTCACTGGTTTTTAATTTTTATCATATTCTTCTTGGATATTTTTTTATTCATCGTCTTCGCCAACTATTATTGACTGTGTGACATGTGACATTAATATTTTCAGATTAATTTATTATCGTTTGATTACCTACAAAATAAATAAAAATATGTGTTTTTTCTAAGAAGCAAAAAATATTATAAAAAGAAAGGGACACTCTATCTCAAATACAACAGCATAAAAGAAAAAAATTCTTAGAAACTGGGCATAATCTACCCTTATAAAATCAATTTGTAAGATGAGAACTGTTGTAACTATTAGATATTTTAAAAGTATTTTATTATTAATATTAAAAATTCAATATGTGAAAATGATTCATTAATTGGAATAGAGATTATAGTCAAGTATTTATACAATGTACAAATTGTACTATCCTTAAGCTAAAGTACAATACAATGCTAACTACTTGTACTACAAGAAATCTTATTTTCATGCTTAGCCTTATTTGAGCTATCTGTTGTGAAAGTGACACAAAATTGGAGAAATTGAGGTTTCTGGAAACTGTCAATCCAGGGCCCGAATGGTGTTGTCTGTGGCCCGAATTGACACTGATTTTTCAGCCTGGCACGCGTGAAAATTCGGCGCCCGAATGGAGAAATTCGGGGCCCGAACTGTCGAAACATAAAATATTTTTGTAACATATTTTTGGGCCAGATTTGTTCCAATTTTATGAGGGTTACTTTTGCTATAAATATAGACATTGAATCAGTGTAAACCTGGAGATAGAGGGGGCTGAAACAAAGGTTTAGAAAGGCAACAACAAAACTAGGGTTTGTAGAGTTTGTCTCTTGGCAACAAACACTAGGGTTTGAGGGTTGATTCACCTTGGGAAACACTATTAGGATTGAGTCTCTTGGTTACGGGAAGAGATTGAGACTTTAGGTAGAATTAGGCGGGAGACTTATTCTTGTAACCCATTGATATCTCTTTTGTAAAGTTACTTATCATTATAGTGAAACGGAGGGCTGCTCTCTCCCCAGACTAGGTCAATTTGGACCGAACTGGGTAAACAGATTCTTTTGTGTTCTCTATTCTTTTTTCTCTCGCTGTTTTTTCTACTTTTGGCTTGTGTTTATAATTGTTTCATACACTTTGTTTTGGTTTCTTGATTATCACTTGCTCCACACATCAAGTTTGTTATTGGTGTGATTTTTTCATCGAAATTTACAACAATTGGCGCCCACTGTGGGGCAAGGGTCAAAGGATAATCAAGTACCATGGGTTCAAAGTGGGATATTGAGAAGTTTACCGGAGACAACGATTTTGGGTTATGGAAGGTAAAGATGGAAGCGGTGTTAATACAGCAGAAGTGTGAGAAAGCTTTGAAGGGTGAAGGTTCGTTACCGGTCACCATGTCACGAGCATAGAAGACCGAGATGGTGGACAAGGCCAGGAGTGTCATTGTCTTGTGCCTCGGGGATAAAGTTTTGAGAGAAGTAGCGAAGGAACCAACCGCGACATTGATGTGGGCAAAGTTGGAATCTTCGTATATGACAAAGTCTTTGGCTCATCGGCAATTCCTAAGTCAAAGGCCATCATGGAGCAACTTACGGAGTTCAACAAAATCCTTGATGACTTGGAGAATATTGAGGTGCAACTTGAGGATGAAGATAAAACTATACTCTTGTTGTGTGCTCTACCGAAATCTTTTGAATCGTTCAAAGATACCATGCTCTATGGCAAAGAAGGTACTGTTACCTTGGAAGAAGTTCAAGCGGCTTTGAGAACCAAGGAGTTGACCAAGTCCAAGGACTTGAGAATTCATGAAAACGGTGAAGGCCTAAGTGTCTTAAGAGGGAATGGTGGAGGCAGAGGTAACCGGAGAAAGAGTGGTAACAAGTCAAAGTCTAAATGCTTTAACTGTCACAAGATGAGTCACTTCATGAAGGATTGTCTGGAGATTAATGGTAACTCCACACAAATTGTCTCTGAGGGTTATGAGGATGCAGGTGCTCTAATGGTGTGGTGTTGTTTGGAGGATGAAAAAGGTGATGTGTCTCACCTTGAGAATGATGCCTAGTGGAGCGGTGCTCATCTGGAGAGACGTTAAACACTCAACATCAGCCTGGAGAGGCGGTGGTAAGAGTACTCATGATCAGTCTGGAGAGGCGGAGGTAACAATACTCATGATCTACCTGTTGAGGTGGAGTTTCAAGGTTGAAGACATAGTGGGATGTACGCATTTGCTAGTTGAGGTTTAATACGCTCAGCTTGAGGTGGAGTTGAACACACTTGTAATGGTACGGCTATAGAGGACCTTGGGTGCTATGCTCTAGTGGTGAGAAAGGGATTTCTTCATGAAGACGAAAGGCATTCCGGAGGTTGAAGAATGTATAGCACGGCTTGCGGGATTACCCTAAAAAAAGGCCAAGGGTGATTGGATGCAAGGAGACCTTCAAGGAAGCGGGAGATGTCCTGTGTTAGAAGATGTTATGGTGAATACTTGTGGAACTACCTAAAATTCCTAGTGTATTTGAACTGCAAGGACCTTCGAGAAGGCGGAAGACATTCCGAGGGCTGAAGGGGTTAAGGTGTGTACTTGTGGATTACCCTAAAAATCCAAGGGTGATTGGGCACAAGTAGATCTTCAAGGAAGCAGGATATGTTCTGTATTGAAAAGGTTATGGTATAGTCTTGTAGAACTACCTGAAATTCCTAGTGTAGTTTGGATGCAAGGACCTTCGAGAAGGCGGAAGACATTCCGATGGCTATAGGGGTTAAGGTGTATACTTGTGGAACTACCTAAAATTCCTTGAGTAGTTTGGACACAAGGATCTTCAAAAGGGCGGAAGGCATTCCAATGGTTGAAGACGTAAGGTGTAAACTTGTGGAGCTACTTGGTGTAGTGGGAAGCAAGGGAAAGAGCAGCAAGGTGGTTGATGGTTTGGCATCATCACTAATTTAGAGTCAAGGTGGAGATTGTTGTGAAAGTGACTCAAAATTGGAGAAATTGAGGTTTCTGGACTGGAGGGCTGCTCTCTCCCCCAGACTAGGTCAATTTGGACCGAACTGGGTAAACATATTCTTTTGTGTTCTCTCTTCTTTTTTTCTCGCTGTTTTTTTTTTCTAATTTTGGCTTGTGTTTATAATTGTTCCATACACTTTGTTTTGGTTGCTTGATTATCACTTGCTCCACACATCAAGTTTGTTATTGGTGTGATTTTTTCATCGGAATTCACAACACTATCATTGTGCAATATCCCCCACAAGTTGGAGGTTGGTAGATATCCAACAAACCCAACTTAGAAAGTAAGAGGTTAAAAGGTTAATGGAACAAGGATTTTGTAAAAAAAATCTGCAAGCCGGTCATGAGTGGTGACTGGTAAAAGCTTGAACAGACCAACTTAGAGTATTTCCCTTACAATATGACAGTCAATCTCAAGATGTTTTTCTCTCTCTCATGAAACACATGATTGGCTGCAATGCATAGCCTTTTGATTATCATAGTACAAAATAGGAAGTTTAACACATTGAACATGAAGATCCCTTAGCAAATAAAGCAGCCATTGAAGTTCACATGTAGCAGATACCATGGCTCTATACTCAGCCTCTGAAGAAGATCTGGATACAGTAGGTTGTTTCTTTGTTCTCCAAGATATGAGGGTTTGACCTAGAAAGAAGCAATGACCTGAAATAGAGTGCCTAGTATCCTTACACCCTTCCCAGTCAGCATCAATATAGCCTTGAATATGTAAACATGAATCTCTAGGGAAGAAAATACCATGACCTGGGAAACCCTTAAGATATTTAAGAACCCTTAGAGCAACATTGTAATGAGTATGTGTAGGTTTACTTAAAAATTGACTCAGCTGTTGAGTTATGAAAGTAATGTCAAGTCTAGTTGTGTTCATATAGATCAATCTTCCTACTAGCCTTCTATAAGCAGAAACATCAGTGAATACTGGTGAACTATCATTGTGCAATTTGATAGCTGGATCAGAAGGTGTAGTGACTGGTTTGGAGCCAAGGAGACCTGAATCTTGCAATAAATCCAAACCATATTTTCTTTGGCATCGAGAGATACCACTTTGGGAGTGAGCAACTTCAAGGCCTAAAAAATATTTGAGGGTACCAAGATATTTGATTTTGAAGGCTTGATTCAATACATTCTTGATGAAAGTAATCTCAGTAAGAGAGTCACCAGTAAGAATTATGTCATCTACATAAACAAGGAGTATAGTAAAACTGTCAGAAGCTTTCTTAGTGAACAATGAATCATCAGAAGTGGCTTGTTGATATCCATTGTTGAGGAGAAGACCAGTTAGTTTCTCATACCACTTCATACTAGCCTGTTTAAGACCATATAGAGACTTTGGTAGTTTGTAGACTTGGTTTGGCTTTGAAGTAGAAACACCTGGAGGTATGGTCATGTAAACATCTTCATGGCGGTCTCCATGAAGAAAGGCATTGCTTACATCTAATTGATGTAAGAACCAGTGATTAATGGATGCCAAAACAATAACCAATCTAACAATTATCACCTTAGCAACTGCTGAAAAAGTATCAAAGTAGTTTAAGCCTTCAATTTGATTGTATCCCTTAGCAACTAAATGTGCTTTGTACCTCTCAATGGACCCATCAACATTGTGCTTAACTTTGTAAACCCATCTGCACCCTATAGGTTTCACTGATGAAGGAAGATCCACTATTTTCCAAGTTCCAATCTAACCAAGAGCATTAAGTTCATTTTGCATTGCTTGTTTCTAGCAGTCATGTTAGATAGCCTCAACATATGATTTTGGTTCAGTGTAGGAAACAAGGGACATAACAAAAATGGAACGAGAGTTAGATAATTGTGTATGTGAAAGAAAATTAGAAAGAAGATATTGACTATAACTGTTATTAGCATGAGAAGTAATAGGTGCATTACATATGTAATCTTGTAGATATGTAAGAGTAACTTTATTTCTAGTGGAAGTTCTAATAGGTGGATGAATTGGTGGAGATGGTGGAGTAATAGGGACACATGAAATGGTAGAAGTAGGTGGAGTAGGTGGTGTGATAGGTGATGGAGATGAAAGTGAAATGTCAGAGTCATCAAAAATAGATGAATAAGTGGAAGAAGGTGAAAAGTACTGCCAGTTTGTGGAGAAGGAGAAGATGAAGAATAAGGCAATATTAACTCACGAAAAACAACATTCCTAGAGACAAAGATTTTTCTGGAATCAAGATCAAAGAGAACTGAACCCTTGAAACCTGATTTGTAACCTAAGAAAATATATTTTTTAGCTCTAGACTGCAATTTGGTTCTATGAGCTTGAAGTGTGGATGCATAACATAAACATCCAAACACCTTAAAGGAATGAATATCAGGCAAATAATCATAGAGAACCTGATATGGGGATTTGTTTTTAAGGAGTGGAGTGGAGACTCTATTTGTGAGAAAAACTGAATGCAAAACTGCATAACACCAGAAAATATTGGGAAGTTTGGATTGAAAGAGTAAAGCCCTACCAACATTGAGGATATGTTGATGCTTTCTCTCCACTCTACCATTTTGTTCAGGGGTCTCAACACAAGATCTTTGATGAATAATACCTTTTGAAGCATAGAAATCAGGTAAAAGAAACTCAGGACCGTTGTTTGATCTAATGAACTTAGGGGGTAATATGATGATGATTATCAATTAACTGGATGAAATTTTTGACTTATGAAGAAACTTCTGACTTATTTTTGAGTAAAATAACCCATTAGAATCTATTGAAATCATCAACTATAGTGAGAAAATACTTGCCACCATGAACATAAGTTTGAGCTATGGGGCCCCAAATATCAAAATGTAATAGTTAAAACTTAGAAGAAGCAATAAAATGACTTAAATTATAAGGTAATTTTCATTGTTTAGAAAAATGACAAACATCACAAGTAGCTTTATTATCAATAAAAATTGAAGAATACAATTGATGCATCCTGGACAATCTTTGATTAGACAAATGTCCTAATTTAAAGTTCCGGATTGCATTGGAAGGAATAAAAGAAATAGCTACATTGGAACAAACTGAATTACATGAATTCAAAGAAACATTGGTACAATGACTTGTGAAAGTAGAAATAGACGACTCCTTAGTACATGAAGCAATATTCAACCTATAGAGACCATCACAAACACTACCCAAACCAATCATCTTAAGTGATTTCATATCCTGTATCGCACATTTATCAGGCAAAAAATTAACTTGATAAGACAAAACATGACATAGTTTTGAAACTGAAATGAGGTTAACTCTAAAGTGAGGTGAATAAAGAACATTGGTGATATGGAAATTAGGTGAAAAACTACAGTACCATCATAATGAACAATCACAGTAGTACCATTAGGCAAAGTAACATGCATAGGCTTAATTTTATGAAAAGAATGAAGTAAACTCAAAGAGGAACAAATGTGTTCATTGGCTCCTGAATCAATTAGTCAATGATTAGTTTGAACATTCAAAGAACAAGAGATGACATTGTTTATACCTGAGGTAGAGGAAGTAATGGAGGAAGTAATGTGATTTGTGCTAGCAGGATTAGGGTTGGATGCTTAAGGAACCAAAGATGATTGCTGAAGCAAGGAAACAAGATGAGCATATTGCTCTTGAGTCAAACCAGTTTGAGAGATAACAGAAGATCCTTCACCAATAGACTAAGAATCAATGATGCCCTCAGAAACATAAGAATTGGAAGACGCATGAGATTTATTTGCATTCGGGTAACCATGCTTCTGGTAACAGAAATCCACAGTGTGATTGTTCCTATGGCAAAAGGTACAATATCTTGAGGTGTTCTTAGATTGAGTAAAACCAAAAGGTGATTAACCACGACCATAAGGTTTTCTTGCATCTGAAGCATTCACAAGAATACTAGAATCTTCAATAGGAACAAAAATAGGTGCAGGTGTAGTGTTATTACTTTCCTATTGAACAACCATGGAGTAAACCTTGTTAATTGAAGGAAGTGGATCCATAAGAAGAACTTGAGTCTTCACAACTGAGAAATTCTCATTCAATCCAGTGAAAAATTGGATCACTTGATCTTCCATACGAAAATTTCTAGCAGCACACATTAATTCACAATGACATGGATGAGGACAAGTGCATATAGGCATAGTGCGATGTGAATTAAGCTCCTCCCAAAGAGATTTCATCTCTGTGAAATAATCAAGCACAAGTTTGGTACCTTGTTTGAGATTGTTGATGGCAAAACAAAGAGTAGCAATACGAACTCTATCAACCTTTGAAAAACGTTCTTGCAGTTCAATCCAAGCATCAATGGCATATTCATGGAAGACTATGGTTTGCACAATTTGTGGAGAAACTGAATTCAAAATCCAAGAGTGAATTAGATGATTGCAACGCTCCCATGCACTACGATTCAGATCATCAGAAGGAGAAATAGGAATAGATCCATCCACAAAGGCAAAAGTGATACCATATTAAAAATTCAATAAAATGTGAAAATGATTCATTAATTGGAATAGAGATTACAGTCAAGTATTTATACAATGTACAAACTGTACTATCCTTAAGGCTAAAGTTCAATACAATGCTAACTATTTGTACTGCAAGAAATCTTTTTTCTTTTTTTTTTTGGAGAAATCAAAATTGAT
>Ga0315913_1005560_pt1 | contig 15253 bp, 17 predicted proteins | sample MpolsnodulesMG_FD_207736 | JGI IMG/M metagenome (GOLD analysis project Ga0315913, IMG submission 207736) | Medicago polymorpha root nodule microbial communities from Los Angeles, California, United States - small nodules | ecosystem: Host-associated > Plants > Roots > Nodule | place: USA... | reverse complement strand
TGGAACAACTTTTTTGGCTGCAAAAAAGTTGACTAAGAGACTTAAGAACTAATCATTTCCTAAAAAAATATAAAAACAACAAAACATTAGGAAGGAAATGTGGAACAACTTATTTTGCTCCAAAAAGTTGTCTAAGAGACTTACGAACTTTTATAAATAAGGTAAGATAAGATAGGAGATCATTTTCTAAAAAAATATAAAAACACCAAAAAATTAGGAAAGAAATGTTAAACAACTTTTGTTTAATAAAATGGTGGTTGTTGATCATTTTTCGATTTGATCACTCAAATCTATCTTATTCTACTCTTGTAATTTAAATGAGTGGCTTTCACATAAATCGTGTTTTTCTTTCGTATTTATTTTTTTCGGTTATTTCATCGTCTCACTTTGGTGTTGCTTGATTTTGTTGAGATGTAATCCGTGATTAAAAGTTGTTACTTGCTTGACAAGTTAACAATTAGTAATTGGTTATGTGCTTGGTTAAGATTGTTATGTTACTTGTTTATCGATTAATGAGTTAGGTAGTTAGTTGTTGTGAGTTTTGAATGTTTGTAGGTTTACTTTATATAAATAACCACTGTGTGTGTGTGTATAGTAACCACTCTATGTACATTTTAATTCAAACTCATTTGTTAATAATTTGATTTTCATTATTTTCTTGTGTGTTTAATCTCTCTATCAAAACTTTGCATTCCCTTCATCTTTCTTGATTTTTCCCCCTAACTTGAAACCAGTGGAACCCCAATTAGTTCCAGCAAACTAGTATACCAAAGTTTGTTTCATATCATCCAATTCTAATCAAGAACGATAGTTAATTCATATACAACCTTCAAATAATTCGCTACATATCGTCAAGTATTCAAATGTGATAATTATGATCGGTGGTTGCTAAAATAAAGTTATATTAAGATTTCAAGATGTGCTTGAAATTGTGAATGATGGTGTTCAAGCATTAGCAAAAAATGCTACCGAGGCGCATAAGAACTCTTTGTCGTAAGCAAAGAAAGAAGGGGAATATTTGTTCTTTATTCATCAATGGGCTTATACAAATTACATCTTTGAGAAGATTATTGAGGAAACAACAAAAGCTCAAGAAAGTGTTTGGCGATGATGATAAAATGAAAAGGGTACATTTGCAAGCTTTATGTCACCAATATGAGATGGTTCAAATGTCATATCAAGAATAGGTATAGAAGAACTCTTCACAAAGTTGGTGATGCTGAAAAATCAAATGATGTCTTGTGAAGAAACTACCAGTGACATGACGAAGATAGTAAACAAGTAGTTGAAGGCTTCAGATGCAAATGGAAGACTAAGCTTGAGAGCTCCACTGTCAAGCAATATGACTTTCAATATTAGTTTTATTGTGTTAAATCATCAGGAGGAAACAAGAAACTTATTGATGTGAAATAGGTCTATAAAGCGAAGATGGTGCCAAATGGCGAAGATGCAAAATACATCAGGGTTTAAGATCAAAGGCCAAGAAGAAAAAGTGTTTAGATTGAAGAAATCGTTGTAAGTTACGAAGCAGACACCTAGAACCTGTAATAAGAGAATTGGCAGTTTCCTTATTCAATCAGACTTCATCAAATGAACCTCAGAACATGAAGTATATTTGAAAAATCTAGATAGGAAGGAGTTCCTAGTACTACGCTTGTATGCGGATGATCTCTTGATCATTGGAGCAAATGGTAAAATTCAAAAAGGAAAGTATGCTTGAGTTTTAAACGTCTGACCATGGAAACTTATCGGGGCATAAGATGTATGGACACAATCAAAGGAATCTTCATGCATCGAAATAAGTACGATGGGTATATGTTGAAGAAGTTCAACATGATCAATTGCAATGCAGCCGTAACACCAATTGAAATTAGAGATAAACTCAGTAGAAGACTAGTGAGAAACTACTTGATGCAACTATATATGCAAGGAGACATAGGACCATAGAGATAATTTTGCAACGCAAAGCATGGTTTATGTCAAAGTGTTGGACTTGAAAGCATATCTATGGAGGAACCAAAGGTATCTTTATTTAATCACAACTAAGAGGATTCTAAGATATGAGGAAGGTACCGTGGATTATGGTATTCTAATGCCAAATCAGAAGAATATCAAGAAAGATATAGTAACATTTGGATATTTAAATTCTGACTAGGGAGGAGATCAAAATGATAGGAATAACACAGCTGGGTGCTTGTTCATTACAGGTTAAGCTCCAATCTCATGGTGTTCAAAGAAACAAGGGATTGTTGATTTATCTTCGTGTGAAGTGTAGTATAAAAAAAATCAAATATTAACTTGCATACATGTATGCCTTTGTCATTTTATGCTATTAACTTGCATGATGTGAGTTTCTTTAAATATTCATCATTTTTTATTTTTATTGATCTTGAATTTGCTCTTGTATCTGACGTACTCTACAAATCTGAATGACTGAATATTGTTATCGTGGTAAAAAAAAATATTACACTTCACTCCCACACAATTTAAACTATAACCGGGCAATATCACACAAATTTCTTATAGATATCGTTATTATGTTAAATGTCAATAATGCGAAATATATAGTATATTTATTTAATTAAAGAAACACTTCATAAAGTTTAATTGTTACACTTGAAATTAATCAGCGCAAGTAGTACAAGACACATATTTTTCACCGAACAACTAGGCATTTTCAACGCAGTTGAATGGAATGATTATGAGTATGACGCTCATGGTTTGGTTTGGAATACATACATGCACTAAAATGCCAAGATTAGTTTTTTCTAATTCAAAGTGGATTTGCGATTTGCGATTCAAGATTCGCTTTATGTCCTGTTTGAATTTAGCTTATAAAAAAGAGTTTATGCAAATAATTAAGTTTTTATGTTAGTTCATAAAATTTTACAAACGAAAATTGTATATTCATATGTTATTTTTCATAAACTACCTTAACAAACTTATATATAATACATCAATACTTATTTATCTGCATAAGTTTTAAAATAAGTGAACCCAAACGGACCCTTAGTAGCAAATAGTTGTTTAGTGTTGTTTTAGGTATTAGTAATGAATATTTGTCCAATATTTATTTTCTTGTATTTACTAGTGGCAAATATTGTTCCCGTGATTTTTTTATTTATCAGTGGAAAATATTTTCCTCGTACTTTTCTGTGTATATTTGTCTCATGCCATTTTTTAATATTTACGAATAGCAAATATTTGTCGTAACATCCCGATTAATCTTTATACATAGAATTGAAATTAATAATATGAGAGGCGAGAGAGGGAGTGGTCGAGAGAACCGTGATTTCCACCTGGTCCACCGTGGGCAATCGCGCTGGTTTTCTTCTTCACCGGTTGCGAGGTACGTTGGGGGGAGCGGGGTCCAAGCAGGGTGCCACCATATGGGGGGATAGGGGAGAGTGGACTGATGTGAGACCGCGAAGGAGGAAAGCGTTCGAACAGGCGGGACAGATTTCAAGAGGGACAGAGGCGCAGAAGAGGATGGGAGGATCACCAGCGACGGCGGTCTAGGGTTAGGGTTCAGCATGGCACCGATTTGCGATTCAACGACGTGGAGGATTTGGATGTTTTCGAACCACTAGTGCAGTCCTATGACAGAAAGGCAGTCTTGCAATACTCACGACCTGGTTGTACGAGGGTGGCTATGCAGCGTTTTAGGGCAGCACCTGCTGTATACCATAGGCGTTCGTCCTCAAGGGAGATGCAACACCACAAGCGCGCGTACAATAGCTGATCGTGGGTGTTCTCTGCACAGGGAGGTACACCAGCAGCCGTTTGCACGCAAGGTTGGGGAGGAAGCTGACGGTAGCATACGCGCTCAATATCCAAACCAGTGGCAATGGGATTATACGGCTCACGACAATATCGGTTCGGGTAAGCAATCTTTCGTGTCCTTTTATTTCACAAATGTGTCCGATGATATATCATATATTTCATTACGACAAGGTTTTGAGGTGTGTGGTATAATGGAGGATGTTTATCTGGCGAAGAAACGGAATGTGAATGGGGGCGTGTTTGGCTTTGTCCGGTATGGTAAAGTGATGAATGTCGAAAAACTACTGAAGGCGTTAAACAATGTGTGGTTTGGGGATTGTCGGGTGGTGGCTAAGGTTGCGAGCTTTGATAGGTTTGGTAATAAGAAGCAAGGTGTAGGAGCTAAGGTCGAGGGTGAAAAGAATAAGGTGGGGATAGGTATACACATCGAGAGAGAACATTTTAAGGGGAATGAGAGCGCTGAGGGCGCAGAGGTCAACGGTCGTGGTAAGGTGGCGTCGGAGGCGGCGGACAGGAACAACTCGAAGGAGGGGGTAGTTGAGTATGTGCGAGATGGGAGGAAGAGTCAATACGATGAGGACAAGTTTAAACAAGTTTTTGTTCCAAAGTATACATCTTCTGTGAGTGACATGTCTTGGGCGGTTAAGGGAGTGGTGGTGCCTGTGTTGAATAGTGATGCGATACCTGTGTTACAGCGTCGGATTTTTGACGCGGGCTTTGTTAATCTGGTTATTATTCCGTTGGGTGCTGATAAGGTTTTTTTACGTTCCCTTGATGACGTAGATGTCAATACCACGTTGTCCGAAGCGAGTGATTTTTTTCATAATTTCTTTTCGAAACCCGTGAGGTGGAACAAGGACACTTTGGTGCGTGAAAGAGGAGCTTGGGTAAGGATTTACGGAGTGCCATTACACGCTTGGAATTATGAATTTTTCAAATTATGTGTCTATGACTGTGGTCGTCTGCTGAAAGTTGATGATATTACATTAGACAGGGACCGCTTCGATTATGCACGGGTACTGGTGTCAACTAGTTCTTTGGACATTATTAAATCAATGGCTAATGTTTTGGTGGATGGTGTTCTTTTCGAGTTCAAAATTATTGAAGAATGGGGTTTCACAGTAGGAGAGGATGCTTGCTTGTTTGATGAAGAAGAGTCTCATGTGGACGATAGGTCTGCTATGCCAGATGATCTTGACAATGGCATTGGCGATGGTGATGTGGATGGGCTGCTGAATAGTCTTGCGGAAGATTGGAAGAAGGAGGATGAAGTATGCCATATTATGCCTTCTCCAGAGAGCGCTACGGTGAAGGTTCCAACCGTTTCGCCGACACCTGCAACCTCGGCACCCGCGGAGGACCCTTCCTTGGTGTCGACAACAAAGTCCAAGTCGGCGCAGGTTTTCGAGAGTGTGTGCAAGATTGATCGTTAGTCCAGGCAATGTTTAATTGATGACAAGAAAGTGGTCAGGAGAACTTCGTCGTGCCCTCCTGGTAGAGATAGAGCCACTTTCTCGGGTCCGTGGAGCTTGGAATGGACTAAAAGTCATAAAAGCTTTAGTATGGGATTTGCCCCAAAACTAAAAACTAAGGTCTCTGTTAAATCGTCGGGTGTGAAGAGAGTTACTAAAAGGAAGGGAGGTGGCTACCTTCGAATTGTGCTCTCAATTTGAAGCGTATAGCTAGACTCTCCGACAGTGATAGAAGAGAGGTTCTTCGTGCGCTGCAAAGGACCTCGAGACAACGGAAGGCGGTATCGAGAGCCCCTAAGGCGAAGGTATCTTTACAAACAGTTTCTTCTAAATGTACTTCTCAGACATCGGTAAATAATGATTGGAACAATTGGTTGGTGCTCCATGGTAACGACAAGGTGACGTCAGAGGATGTTTGTGAAATAGGGAGGACTGTTGGTCTCAAGTTTAACGGCGATAAAAATAACATGTTTGATGTACTTTCAGGAGTGGGTAGGAAAACAAGAGAGGGTGGTGGTGAAGGTGTGTAGGCCGAGAGCTAGAGTGGGTGGTGGGGAGGGGGCGGCTTTGGTGTGTGTATATAGCGATGAAGCTTTTATCTTGGAATGTTAGGGGGCTGGGCGGTGCAGATAAAAGGAAGGAGGTGAGCAATTGGGTGAGGGAGAAAAAACCTTTTATACTTTGTATACAAGAAACTAAATTACCATTGTTTGATGCCTTTGTCTGTAAATCTATTTGGGGTGATGGTAATGTCGATTATTCTTACCAACATTTGGTGGGTGCCTCTGGAGGTTTAGTTACGCTTTGGGACTTAAGCGAGGTGGAGGTGTGGTCGACAGTGTCTTTGGATCATGTGCTCGCGGTAGCAGGTCGCTTTGTGCAGTCTGGGGAACTCTTTATTGTTTTTAATGTTTACGCTCCTTGTGATTCTTCTCGTCAACAAGCTCTCTGGAATGTTTTATCTTCTAGACTTGAGGCTTTGGCGGACCAAAATGTTTGTGTGTGTGGAGATTTCAATGCTATTCGTTGTGTGGAGGAAAGAAGAAGTGTTAGTAGTGTCTTTAACCAGGCAGGCACCGACAACTTTAACGGTTTTATTGCCAATAACTTTTTGGTGGACCTTCCGCTCCGGGGTCGCACTTACACATGGTATCGAGGGGATGGGAGGTCGATGAGTCATATTGATCACTTTTTATTGTCTGAAAATTGGTGTTTGACTTGGCCTAATTGTATCTAGATGGCAGTGCCCAGAGGGTTGTCTGATCACTGCCCCTTAGTGCTGTCTATTGATATCCAAAATTGGGGGCCTAAACTTGTGAGGATGTTAAAGTGTTGGGCGGACTTTCCTGGCTATAACACTTTCGTGCGGGATACCTAGAGTTCGCTTCAGATAAGTGGTTGGGGTAGCTTTGTCTTGAAAGAAAAGTTGAAGTTACTGAAATTGGCTCTAAAAGACTGGCACCAACGTCATGCTCAGAATCTTCCGGCACGAATCTTGTCTCTGAAGGAGCAAATAGCTTTTCTGGATTTGAAAGGGGAGTCAACTGTGTTATTGGATGATGAAATTCAGGAGCTTCATGGATTGTCGGAGGAGTTGTTCTCCCTTTCTAGAGCAAATTCTAGTATCTGCTGGCAACAATCTAGAGTTCAATGGTTAAAAGAAGGAGATGCTAACTCTAAGTTTTTTCATAGAATCATGTCTAGCAAAAGGAGTAGGAATGCTATCCCGTTCTTTCTTGTGAATGGGGCTCTGGTTGAGGGAGTGGAGAATGTTCATAACGCGGTGTTTACTCATTTTCAGGCGCAATTTCGACCAACACAGAACCAACGTCCAAGCATGGAGGCTTTAGATTTTTGCACCTTGTCGTATAATGAAGGGGCGAGTTTAGTGAGGCCTTTCACTTTGGAGGATGTTACGACGGCTGTTTGGGATGTTGACAGTTTTAAATGTCCCGGCCCTGACGGAATCACCTTTGGCTTTATAAAGGATTTTTGGGATATGCTGAAGGCAGATGTTATGCGTTTTTTGGTGGAGTTTCATAGGAATGGGCGATTATCTAAGGGAATTAATAGTACTTTCATTGCCCTTATTCCTAAGGTAGACAACCCTCATCAGTTGAATGATTTTCGTCCTATTTCGTTGGTGGGCAGCTTGTATAAAATTTTGGCCAAGGTTCTGGCAAATAGACTCTGATCGGTAATTGGACTTGTTATATCAGATTCCCAATCGGCCTTCATTAAAGGTCGCCAAATTCTCGACGGCATTCTGGTGGCTAATGAGGTTGTTGATGAAGCGCGTAAGCTTCACAAAGAATTGCTTCTTTTTAAGGTCGACTTCGAAAAAGCATACGACACAGTTGATTGGGGCTACCTTGATGAAGTGACGAATAAAATGGGTTTTCCATCACTCTGGCGTAAATGGATTAAAGAGTGTGTTGGAACAGCTACAGCCTCAGTATTGGTAAACGGGTCACCTACGGATGAGTTCCCCTTGGGGAGGGGTTTGAGGCAACGAGACCCTCTGTCGCCGTTCTTGTTTCTTTTGGCCGTAGAGGGTTTTAACGTGTTGATGGAGTCGTTGACTCAGAACAATCTTTTTTCGGGCTTTCAGGTGGGTAATAATGTTGTGACAACAGTGTCCCACCTCCAATTCACTGATGATACACTAATATTAGGTGACAAATCTTAGGCCAATGTTCGGGCAATGCGTGTTATTCTTCTTCTGTTTCAATCTTTGTCTGGTTTAAAGGTTAATTTCTCTAAGAGTTATTTGGTAGGGGTGAATGTCGCATCTTCTTGGTTGTCTGAAGCAGCTATGGTTTTGAATTGTAAGGTGGGGTCTGTACCTTTCGTGTATCTGGGGATGCCTATTGGTGGTAATTCTCGTCGCTTGTCCTTTTGGGAGCCTTTGCTGAACCGTATCAAATCTAGACTGTCGGGTTGGAGTTCGAAACATCTATCTTTTGGCGGCCGTCTGATTTTATTGAAATCTGTCATGTCATCTCTGCCTGTTTACGCACTTTCTTTTTTCAAGGCTCCAACGAGTATCATCTCCTCTATTGAATCTTTATTTAATTGTTTTTTTGGAGGGGGAGTGCTGACCACAGGAAAATATCATGGGTGGACTGGAATTCTATTTGCAAGAGTAAGGAGGTTGGTGGTTTGGGGGTAAGGAGAATTAGGGAGTTTAACGTTGCTCTTCTAGGGAAATGGTGTTGGCGGTTGTTGGAGGATAGAGATAGTTTGTGGTTTAGGGTGTTGTCGGCGCGGTATGGCACCGATGAGGGGAGGCTGAGAGGAGGAGGCCGCGAGGCTTCTGAGTGGTGGCGTGTTGTGCATAATTTGAGTAGGGAGAATTGGTTCAGCGATCATGTGAGTCGCTGGGTTGGGAACGGTAGGACAACTTTGTTTTGGTCCGACATGTGGTGTGGCAGGGTGTCTTTTAGTGTCAGGTTTAGCAGGTTATTTGAGTTGTCAGTTTTCAAAGGGGAGTCGGTGTTAGAGATGTCGCAGTTAGGATGGGGGGAGGGTGGTGAGGCGTGGAGGTGGAGGCGAAAGTTGTTTGTGTGGGAGGAGGAGATGGTGGGAGAACTCATTTTACTGCTTGCTAATGTTACTATGTAGGTCAATAAGGAAGATAAATGGCTTTGGACTTTGGAGAACTCTAACACCTTCATTGTTCGTAGTCTGTATAATTTTCTTACTATTCAACCACAGGTTGGGTTACCAGTTGATGTTTCTTCGATTTGGCATAAGGATGCGCCTCTCAAGGTGGTGATGTTTGCTTGGCGGTTGTTTCGGGATAGATTGCCTACAAAGGACAATCTCCTCCGGTGAGGTGTTATTGATCATGATTCTAGGATGTGTGTGGCATGGTGTGACCTTGTCGAATCGTCTTCTCATTTATTTTTGCATTGTAATACCTTTGGTACAGTTTGGCACTTGATTTATAGTTGGATTGGTGTCTCAGTGACCAACCCTTTTTATGTGCGTGATCATTTTCATCAGTTTGGCTTCAGTGGCGGGATTGGAAAAATGCGGCGATCGATTTTACAGGTTATATGGTATGCAACTGTTTGGGAAATCTGGAAGGAACGTAACAACAGGTTGTTTAAAGGCAAAGAATGCCCCGTTCTTCAGGTGGTTGATGGGATTAAGGCCATCTCCTATATGTGGTTGAAGGAGAAATATACTACTCTTCCCTTCAATTTTCATGGCTGGTGGCTTAGTCCGTTCACCATATTGGGCATAGGTTAATAGTTCCCAGTTATTTCTTTTCTTGCTTTTGTTTCCCCTCGTAACTATTGTTCAGACCTTACTGTTTTTCCTTGGTACACCTTGTGCCGGGAATAACGCTTTTATGTGGTAATATATTTCATTTTAGCCTCTTCAAAAAAAAAATTTCTTTATACATATCTCTTCGAAACTCACACATATAAAATGTAGGTATTAGACGTATAGAAATACCTTAAAGAAGTTTTAATATATTTAATTTTGCCGCCTTGTTTTTTTATAGGATTTTGCGAGGGGTAAACCCTTGTCAAACACTAATTTTTTATTTTTATTTTTTAAAATTCTACTAGGTTTTCCCAATGATATCCAAAGGGTTTACTCCTCGCAAACACTTTTGTTTTTTCTAGGGGCTTGTGTGCCTCACAAGAATCCGTGCAAAAACATTAAATTTCTTATAGGAGTATTGAATATTAGTTTGTGGACCCTTTAAAAATAAACAAAGTTGCTCATATGACTAATTCTCATTGATTATTGAGTAAATTATTCACAATTCTTAAAGAGTAAGATAAATCATTCGTTTTGCACTTGATCAGAGATATAAGTCAAAGTTTTTTTTTCCTAAGCGAAGTCAAAGTTTTTTTTATTAATATTTACTCAATTTACTAAAATAAAAGTCAAAGTTTTTTTTACCAAAAATATAAGTCAATGTTTTTTTAAAGGGTATGGTAATGTTATAATCATGGTACAAAATATTTTGCCTTTATTTTGTCAAAAAAAAATATTTCACCTTTATTTTTCACACAAGACACAATGGTTGCAATTAAGAGCACCGTGGGACCGGCTAATTTATAGTGACATTTTTTTTTTGAGCAAAATTTATAGGGACTACTACTGACTACTTTAAAGGAAAACGATTGCAATTTGCAAGTAGAAAATTAAAAGAATATAATAAAAAAGGAGTTCCTTGGTGGCCAAGCATGCGTGCCTATCACGTATAAAATATAAAAGGAAAATAATATTATTTTTTTAAACAAGTATAATATTTTGTACACTATAATATATGAATATTATATTTTTTTTATTATGAATCAACAATCTTTGTGAGCAATTACAAAGACTAGTTGTTAAAGCTAATATGATGGTTGCAACTCTCTAAAGAAACGAAATTGAATACGGTTGCATTATCAGAGTTGATTTTGAATTCAAGACCTCTTTCAAGCCGAAAGAGATTCTTAACATTTCATCCTAAAGGTTATTTGGATCGCTTCAGTTTGGGTAATATGGAAGACTAGAAACAACTGTGTCTTTAAAAATGCGGTAATTGATCCGCATATTACTCTTGAAAACGTGAAGCGGACTTCCTTTTTATGGCTATCTTCGAATGTTACTCATTTAGCTTTTGGTTTTCATGACTGGTGGCGACACCCTCTACTTTGTATGGGTGTCAGGTAACAGTTTTTTGGTTTCCGGTGGTGACACTATTCTTTTAGGTGTCTGATTGTTGTAATAGATATTGGGTATTTCATCTTTTTAGCACACCTTGTGTGGGGTGAATTTATCCTCCTTTGAGCAATATATTCCATTTTGATTTGTTCAAAAAACAAAAAAAAAACATTTCATCCTAATGCTATTGGGTTATTTGAATATTATATTTATATAATAAAGTTTTAAAAATGAAAAAATAACTCAGAGTGATAAAAAAATATATTCAATTCAAAAAACTTAAAATATACATCATGAGAATCATATTAAAAAAAAAAATACAATTTAACATTTTTTTGGTCAATTCAAACATATAAAAAATTTATACCGTTATCTTCGAACGTCCTAAAGTTAATTAACCGATTGAGTCTAATATCATATAAAAAAATATCTTCTGTTAGAAGAAAAATATATGTATAATATTTCTGTTACGATATAGCAAAGATATTTGAACAAAGTTTCATTTAACAAAAAACATAATTAAGGAAATAACTTTTACAAAATAAACAAAAATATTTATATTTATCAACAGAATCCGAAACAAGTAAAATATGTTGCTAAAAAATGTGTTGACCCGTTACAAATTTTCAAAGTCTAATTAAATTTCCTTAAAACTTGGGATTCTTGAACATCTCTCACTCTCTCTCTATACATACACATTACACACTACACTCATTCTCATTCTCTCTCTCTCTCTACAGTTGTGATAACCATCATGGAGGAAAAAATCATAGAACACAAAAGTGTTACCACAAAGCTTGTAAAGTCTAGTTTCATGTCTTCTTTGCCAAAAAGTGTTACAATCTCATTTACTGATAACTATGCCACTGACTCTTCAACTGAAGATGAAGAACAACATGTAATAACAACAAGGAAAATAGTGAACGAGGTAAGATTTCAACAATGTTCCACTTTTTCAAACAAGAACAACAAAAAGAGACATGAAGAGATAGAAAACAAGAATGCTGTTGGTGTTGGTCAATGTTGTTTGGAACAAAACAATGAGAACCCTAGACAAATAAATGATGTTGTTCATCAAAAGTTTCGTGGCGTTCGACGACGACGGTGGGGGAGATTTGCTGCTGAGATTCGTGATCCTCGGCTTGGAAGGAGAAGATGGTTAGGGACTTATGATACTGCTGAAGAAGCTGCTTTGGTTTATGATCGAGCTGCAATTGATTGTAGAGGTGCTGATGCTGTTACAAATATCATCAAACCACCACAGAAGAGAAAATCAGTGAAAGATGAATTTGTTTGTGACAAAAATGGATATTATGGTGATAATGTTTCTGTTGAGGATTGTAATGGTAGTTCATCTTATTCTCAAGAATCTGTGAGTGAAATTTGGAGTGAAAGGATGAATGATCAAGAATGGATAAAAGAGATAACTGGAGAGGAATATTTGGATGATGGTTTTACATTTGTTGATGATTCATATGGTTCTTGTTCTTATTATGAACCTGTTCTTCCTACAATGGTTTCTAATGAGAGTGATTGCATTGTTGATACTATTCCTTTTCATCTTGAGGAGGATTTTGAATCATGTGAATGGGAGGTTAATAATTACTTCAATGAATCTTTGGAGTTTTGAAGGAATCATTCATCAAGTGAATGAGTGAGTTAGATGCTAACTAACTTGGTAGTGGACTTCTCAAATGGAATTGTAGGTGAGTTTCTTTTGAGTCTAGTGAGAAATGTGAATGTATGGTTTTTCTTTTCTTTTTTTCTGAACAAATTTTATGTTTAATTATTCCTTTGTACTTTGAAGGAATTAGTGTTCTTAGCTCCATAATTAGTGACTTGAGACTTTTTTATTTAATTGAAAAAAATTGGTAGCATTTTGACATTTTTTATCTTGGGATGCAATGTGTGTTGTCTAATGGAAAGCAAACAATAGCCTTTTCATTGGTGCTTGAATGAGCCAAACAGTTTTTCATCATATATGAGACTGTTTTGGTGTTACTATTCAGCTAAGCTATGGTAATTGTTAACAAGGTCACTTTCTCAAGTACCTTGCTTGGGTGGTTCGAGTGCTTAAGCAATTCTTGAGTTTAAGCCCCCTTTTCTCAAACAAGTCCTTTTCATCTAAGACATAGCATGAAGTGTAGTCAGAGAACAACAAACATACAAAATGTGTGAATATTTGGTCAATCAGGTGAAATCTGGGTCCGTTGATGAACACTTCTGATTGAAGTCATGTTTCGGTGTCAGACATCGACACAACACTAATAATTGTAATTACATTGAGTTATATCATTTTCTCAAAATTTTATTGATGTGTCAATGTGTCAGTGTCGTGTCTGTTATCCATGCTTCATTGATCTTGGAAGTTAAATCAAGTTGTAACTTGGATCCAACTATTGAGATTTAGTTGTAGTAACGCGACGACGACAACGAACTTGAATCAGAAAACCTTTTTTTTTTTTATTTAACCCTCTGTCTTTCATGAAAATTGGCTCTGATAATTCAGAGTTCAGACACAAGTAAAGATCGTCTAACTTAATATGTTCCGGTCAAAATTTCAACAAGGATTTATTGAACCATTTGGAGACGGGAGTTCATTACAAATCACTTGGTTGATTAGAGAAACCAATCCGACCTTACAAATTAAACAGAAATTTATGATGTACTAATAATAAATCAATTGGATCCCTAAATCATATGGAAAAGTCCTCAATTAGAATTTTTTTGGAAAAACACAAGGCTGCTAGGACCCCTTAAATAGTGACCTGATCTGCTTGGATCATCCACTTGTTCTGTCCTAGACACTACTCACTAGAAACTTCTCACACAACAAAATAGACACTAGAAACCATAAAATCTTCGGACAAAATAAACTTGGGAAGGGTGAAGCATAAGGTAGGATCCTAAAGGCTAAAAGTAGGTTTGGCTTTTTTTGGTTTTTTAAAGTTTCAAAAAGAATGCATGCAGGTTGAACCTTCTGTGGACACAGAGAAAGTGAGAGGCATTCCAAGGTTTGGTCAACATCCTACAAAAAAATTGGATTGGTGATAAAAAAAATTACCAAGTATCATGATCAGAAAACTTGCATGCATTTGTTTTAACATTTAAAAAGATGTTTAAAAGTATCAAAACCAAGTTGATAATATACAAGCATGCTTATTGGTCCTTTTTGTGAACAACTTTTTAATTTAGTAGTTACAAAACAATATATATGGATTCAGAAGTATTGCCAGAATCATCAATTGGGTGAAACTTCTGATGCTTTTGCTCAAGTGAGAAAAATCCAACAATACTGAGCAATAAAGAGGGAAATGTTTTTGTCTTATGTAGCATTTGCTTGTAGGCAATGTTTTAAAATTATGTGGTCCATGAGGCTATGACATCAGTATTTCAGAGATCTATCATAAAATTACAATGTGTATCAGGGGTGGTATAAGTTTTGTTCATGATTTTTTCCATTACCAAAAGATAGCGAGTAGCAATAGTCAACTACAACATATAACTTCGTTAGGAAGGATATACTGATTAATAAATTATAAGTTTTATGGAAAAAAGATTCAATTGCTTTTAAAGGTTCTAAAATTTTATTAAATTCTAGTAGTAATTGATAACACTATAATTTGAGTTTATTTTAGAATTTGGGTTCAACGTAACTTTATTTCATAGTGAAGGCAATCTCTATCCCTTTAAACATATTTTCATGTCATATTCATTCAATGTTAGACTCGTATGTAACATACAACCCACCCGAGTCTCAACATATTGAGCGTGAACTAAATGATACAATGGAGGGTGATCGACATCAAATGTCCCGATAGAACTTAGAATATTATAGCATCTTAGAATTTGAATTGCACATAACTCAATCATAAAACAATACAAGATTCTTAACAATTTTAAAGATCCTTCGCTTAATGAATATTGAATTTTCAAATGTAACTAAAAATGCACTAAAGTGTTGTCTATCTAGTCAGGTTCAACTTTCATCCTTTCATTTTTAAGAGAGATAAATAAATATAAAAGAGAGTGATGTGTATACATCTTGAGAGACGAAAATATAAAAAAGAGTGATGTGATAAATACGATAAATCGATGATGTGACTATTGAATTTGTTAAAATAACATGTCTTAATTTTTTTTTTACTTCACACGTTATCAGTTTAGAGATACTAAATCCTTTGAAAATCAGATTCAACCAATCTATAGTTTTTTTTTTGTCCAGTAACATTTTTTTTTGTATAGTAGCTTAGTGACTAAAGTTCGCACATTTTAAATGAAGAGAAGTAGGGTGTCTGGAGTTCGAACTCCGACCTTTACAT
>Ga0315913_1005559_pt1 | contig 15254 bp, 6 predicted proteins | sample MpolsnodulesMG_FD_207736 | JGI IMG/M metagenome (GOLD analysis project Ga0315913, IMG submission 207736) | Medicago polymorpha root nodule microbial communities from Los Angeles, California, United States - small nodules | ecosystem: Host-associated > Plants > Roots > Nodule | place: USA... | reverse complement strand
CTCTCTCTCTCTCTCTCTCTCTCTCTCTCTCTCTCTATATATATATATATATATATATATATATATATATATATATATATATATACAGACACACACAACAACAAAGTTAACAGGACGAATTGTTCGGAAGAACCCGAATTTGAAATCTTGATTTTATTAGTTAAAAACACTTACTAATGTATTTACATTTATCTTTTTTATAGAAACTAGCGAAGACTTAAATTGTGAACCTATATCATTTTACCATTATATTCAATCAACCTTTGAAGTAAATTAATAATTTTAGTGTGTACCATTAAAATCCTACAACTATCTTTTGGTTGGAAGACATGATTAAACCTAGACACCTTGAAGGATAAACTTTGTGCCTTCAAAATTGCTCCTAATTCAAACAGCCAAAAATACACTATTGGTATGACGAAGCTGTCAAGGAGAGAATATGGCAATAAAAAGACGGAGATTATCTTGTTTATTATAAAATAAAATTATACAATGTTACTATAATTAATTATTTTTTAAGGGATATCATTGATTTTTTAAGGGGTATCATTGTTTTTTATTTTTTTAGGGAAATAATTGAATTTTTTTTTTGAAGGAAGAAATAATTGATTATTAGTTATCCATAAAATGTAAAAAAAATGTATTTTATTATATACCACTTTACGATATCAATGTATTATTAATGTTTTTTTTTCCATCATACTCTTTGTCATGTATTATTTTATCTTCTTTCAATTCGCTCGATCTTTTTCTTAATGTCCTTAATTAAGGTATTTTGTAAAACCGTTCCTAATTTTTTTTTTAATACATAATAATGAAGTATATTTGTTTGTATGTATGAAAATGGAAAAACAATATGGTCTCCCACATTAATCGCCTTAGGATGTGAGATTGACAAGTTATGTATGACATGTTTATAGGCACGCTAATCAGGTAGCCGATAGGTTTCACTTTTTAATCACTCCCACAAAGATTGTGATAACCTTCTTTGGTAGAATATGGTAGGTATTTATTATAGTCGTCGTGTTCAGTTGTAATCTAACGTAACGGGCTAACGGCACCCGGTTTATAAAAAGAAAAAAGAAAAAAACAGTATATAGAGTATTATGCTAAATTTAATAAGATATTCTGCTTGGTAAAAAGTAAAAAAAGGAAAAGATGAAAATCCAAATTCCAAAACGAGTGAAAGTCGAAAAATTGTGAAAGCGAATCCTCCAGACCAAATTCTGACAACACTTTTATTATTATTTGTTTTTGGAAACAAAAAAGGGATGATTGAATATAATAATAAAAGACAATAAATTGAATATTTTATATTTTTTTATTCTTCATAAAGATTTTCTCTGTCTTAGAAAAGATGCGTTTGACTTTCTAACTCTTTAAAAACGCCCACATATAAAAAACCAAAGGCTAAATACTAAGCCTTACCTGAATCATTCATTCATTCATTCAGCCTCCCTAATACTTAGCCACATCTATTGCATGCTCTCTTCTTCATCTCATTCTTATTCTCTTCTTTCATTCACCTCTAAATCTCACAAACAATACCAAACCAAACTCTCTCTCACACACAATATAACATCAACAACAACCTTAACTTCATCAAAAAACATCTTTTGTTATGGCTGTTGATGCTAGTTACATGAATCTATTGCCTTCCAGCCATTTACTCACAAACAGGTACTATTACAATTTACAACCTTAAACATATATTTTTGTCTTTTAAGGTGTGAGTGCATGTCTGTATCTTCGGTGAGTTTGTCAGAATCACGGCGACCTACCTCAATTTCAGTTAAAACTATATTTTGTAGGTTTTACAAAATCACAGTGCCACCGTGATTTTTTTAAACTCGTCGTGAATCCAAACACACACACATAATCGTTAGAATTCTTCAACAAATTTCTAACGATTAACTACAAATATTTGCCTTTAAAACGATTATTTTTTAAAATATTTTTGCTAATACATATATATTTTTTGTTTTTATATATAGGGAAATAATCAAATCTAATCAACATCATTATCAACAGCAACAAATGTTGAACTCTGAATTATACAATGTTCAGATGGATTCTGCTGTGCCTCTCCCAACAACAATGCATGAATCTATGTTACCATTTTATCAATCCAATGTTTGTGATCCAAACAGAGCTGATAGTGGTCTTACTTACAACAATCCTCTTCAAAGAAAACGTTCAAGAGATTTTTCAACTGAATTGGTTTCTCTACCACCTCATCAAAAGAATAGAGTAATCTCATCTGAATCATCATCATCATTTGTTGATCAAGTTCTCTATCAATTTCAGAACCAGCAATCTGATATTGATCGCATCCTTGCTCATCATGTAATTTTTTTTATTCTTCACTTGTTTAATTATCTCTTTATTATTATTAGAGTCATGTTAACTTGTGTCCTAAGGGCACATGTTAAGGAATTCAAAATGAGCAACTTTGCATTGGAAAACATGATAATTTAACTTTAAAAAAGTTAACTGCACGACTTTTGATACGTATATTTCTATAATAAATTTATTAATATGTACCCTTCAGGACAGAAGTTAGCATTTGCCTTATTATTATTATTATTTTTAAAATATTTTTTCTTTAAAAAAATTTGTGTTTGAAAAAGAAATAAGGAAACAGTTGTTCAAACTTTAATGTTTCTTTCAAGTACCTAAATTGAGTAACTGATAAAGGGTGTGAGAAATTTTCAAACTTTGAATGAAAATATTAATGGGATGTTTTATATTTCCTAAAAGGTAGTTAATCCGTTTTTTTATTTCTTTTTAAATTATGGAGTGGGGTGTTAATGATTTTTTGTAATAATTGTAATTTAAGTTTTTTTTTACATGTGGAGAAAACTTAAATAGGGTACTATTCTTTTCCGTTTTGATTATCATAAAAATAAATAAATTATATTTGGTGGTTGAAAATACATACTAATTTTCTATAAAAGGATAGTTTGAGAAATATTATGATTTTTTAATTATACATTTAGAAAAATTAATTGTGATTAATTATTATTTTTAATTATAGTGAGTTTAGATATTTTTGCTATTATTTTTATGGAAAGATTTTTTCTGATAGTAATTGAGAATAGTCAGAAAATATTACCTGTACTATTTATGTGTAATTAATATTTTTTGTTTTTTTGTGTTTAAACAGAATGAGAAAGTGAGAATGGAGTTAGAGGAACAAAAAATGAGGCAATCAAGGATGTTGGCATGCATGATTCAAGAGACAATAGCAAAGAAACTGAAAGAAAAAGATGAAGAGATTCAAAGAATAGGGAAGCTAAATTGGATGCTTCAAGAAAAAGTCAAAAGTTTAAGTGCTGAAAATCAGGTTTGGAGGGAGCTAGCACAAACAAACGAAACCACAGCCAATTATTTACGTAACAATTTGGAACAAGTTATGGCACATGTCAATGAGGGACATCATCATGCCGCGGTGGCCGATGATGACGCTGAATCGAGTTGTGGGAGCAATGGTCCGGCTGATGACGGTGAAGACACCGCGGCGACTGTCGGTGGTGGTGGTTTGGTTAGGATGTGTAAGAATTGTGGGGTGAGGGAATCAGTTGTGTTGTTACTACCATGTAGGCATTTGTGCCTATGCAATGTGTGCGGGTCCACTGTTCGTAAATGTCCAGTTTGTGACTCTGGCATGGATGCTAGTGTGCATGTTAATCACTCTTAGGACAACAAATTTACATTAGGGTTTAGTTTATACCATTACAAATCAGACAAAACAATTAGGGTTAGTTTTTTAGTTTTTTATATCAATATGTTATTACAGTTAGGACAAAAAAAGAAAAAAAAATAGATATTATGAATCTTTTATTTTTTTATGAATAGAAATATTTTAATTTGTTTATACAGATTTCTTGTTTTTTTTACTCATCGTATTTCTGTTTTTTGTCTTTTAGATAAATTATTTGATTTTGTTTAATAGTTATAGTTACGATATTATATTTGCCGGATGCTAACACTAATCTACGTTATCAATATTTACTCCAATCAAGGTTTTCGGTTTCAATATGCGTCAAAATAAAAAATAAAAATAAAGTTTCTGGTTTCATACTTTCATTGAGCATTGCAAAATTAGAAAGAAAAAAAAATTGACAATAAAATATTATAATCACAATGTCAATCTGTGTTAAGAGAAATAAAAAAACTGCCCATGACTTCAATTAGAATAAAATAACGGAAAAGGAGATAATATCTAGACATTTATATCTGGTTTTTTTTTTTGGTAGAGACATTTATATCTGGTCAAAACAAATAAAGTATGAAGTATTTATTCTGCGAGCTGAGGATCAAAATAAAATAAAAAATAATGGGTACAAGTCTCAAAAATATTTAGTTAAAAAAAAAGTCTCAAAATATATTTTAATTCAAAGAAGGAAATATCCTTTTTTTTTTTTACAAGAGGAGGTAGTATCCATTAGTTTCACACAATCCATATTTTTTTATATGATAGGATCAATTATATTTATTATTATGCGTATGTCCTAGGTAATATTCTCTCCTTCAAAAATAAAGGAAGATTTTATCCTTTTTTTTTTGAAAGAAAGATTGTATACATATACCATCACATATTCACACACAAAAACACACATATACATCATATATGAGATGTATCTATATTATTTTTTAATAAAAAAAGGTAAAGTGTCAAACTTGCCCATATCTTTTTTTTTTGTCATAAAACTTGTCCATATGTGATGAGTAATAAATAAATAAACCTTAATTTGAGTGAATAGTTATTAACGTTGGAAGGATTTTAAAGGAGAAAAATAGGAGTGTTTTTGGACAATAGTGAAAAGTGGTGGGTGTGAATAGAATATAAAGGTAAAAGGACAGTGAAGGGTGTGATGATATGGTCGTAAGTGGGTATCAATTTTTATGGAAACGGCTAAGACGAGTGGTTTGATATTTGTTTGGTTTGATTCATTATTTTGGCTTGGAAAGGGAGCAAAAGTCATAAAAGTTGAAACACACCTATAATCCTTATAAAGCGAAAGCAAACAAAGTAATTTAGTCCTTAGAGTGGAAACGAGTATTTTTCATTTTTCATAGCTAGCATAGCATGGGCAAAGTATAAAGTTTTAATGTCAAATCAGCATCATTGTTTCTTGTACCACACTGCCTTGGCTTGCACCATTATGTATGGGAATAGGAATAGGAATAGGATGCTTCCTCTCTCTCTTTATTTATTTTGTTATTTACCCTTTTACCTCTTTATTTTTCCCCTTTACTTTTTCTAGTAAAATTCTTGTCCCCACTCATCCAATGCTTATCGTTGCACTTTCACAACCTTGCCTAAAATAACAATAGTTTTAAAGGGATACTACGTTAGATCGTTGGATTTTGTCTCTTGATCCCGATGGTGGGTACACGGTGCGGGGTGTATATCGTCTTCTCATTAGTGATGGTTCTCATCATGCGATGGAGTTGTTAGATTTGGTTTGGCAGCAACATGTTCATTTAAAGGCGTTGATGTTCGTTTGGCAGATGCTTAGAAATCGATTACCTACAAAGGAGAATTTATGCAGACGAGGTATAGTTTTCCAAGATGCTCAACTTTGCGTTGGTGGATGCGGTCAAAGACAGTATGTGACTCATCTTTTTTTTTTTGGATTGTCTGTTGTTTGGTTTGTTATGGCATCAAGTTTGTCATTGAATGTGTTTTGACCTGGCTCATCCGGTTTTGTTATCATATTATTTTATTCAACTTGGCAATTTAGCTGGTACATTGATGACATGTCATCTTACTATATTCTTAGCATGTTTTTCAGTCTATTTTAGTAGGTTTTACCATCAAAGCAGATGAGTATTAGATCAATTGTCTATGGTTTCAGGACATTTGTAATGTTTTCTATAGTTGAGTATCTAATTCTATTCTTCCTGAGACATAGCAATTTTAGGGTGTTGTTGAAGTAATTCACAAAGAAATCAAGCAAATAACGCAAAGCAAGACATTCGAAAATTTATGTGGATCTTGGAAAGATGAAGAATGAAGGTTCAAGAGGACTCAAAAGACTTTACAGAGGGAGGAATTATGTTCCCAAGTTCCAAGACATCTTAGTACAATGAAGAAAACATCTTAGTACAATGAAGAAAACACCTCAATAGGCGAAGAAAACAGAAAAATAGGAGAAAACGCACTAAAGCTCTCGGCGCACCACAGGGGGCGCTAGGCGCCCCGGACCGGAACAAACAAACTAAAGTGCCTGGCGCATGCGAGGGGGCGTTGGGCGCCTCAGCCTGGCAGGCACATGCGCCAGGCACATGGAATCAGGTGCTAGGCGCCCCGTTTCTTGCAAAAAAGGTTACCTTTCGTGACTTTTTCGCCCCTAGAATCCCATGCTTTTAGCCCAAGTTAGGTGGAAACTTTCCCTATAAATACCACCTTCCTCATTCACAATATCTTGTTCAGAACTAGAGCATTTCAATAGGAAGGCGATTCTAGGAGTCAAAGAGGAGTTTTATCTTCTCCTATCTTTTCTATGGGTATGTTTCTATCTTTTTGTATTTTGTCTTAGTTATCATGTAGAACTAGATATTTATAGCTAGGGTTCTAAGATGAACGTCTATTTGTGTTTTTTATGTGGATAATTATTTAATATTAATGTCGTTTATTTTAGTTTATTTTCTGTTTGCTCTTAAGTTTTATTAGGATTAATTTATTCTAGCGCGGTGCAACCCTAGATTAGGTACTTAGGTTGTGACTGAACCTAACGTTGCTATTACTATCTGGATGCTTATATCTTAATATTTATATCCTTATACTAATAACTACATGTCTAGGAAGTAAGTGGTTAATAACTAGACGAAAGATACAGAAAGCAAGTTGACCCTAGTAGTAAGTACTTAGGAGGTGACATTACTAATATTATGTAAAATCTGTTGAATCAAGGATGTAACTAGTTATTAATTAGGGAAACAAGCACCAAGGGAGTAAACCTAGTAAGACCATTATCCTCGACCTCTAGGTAAGGTAAACGTAGATAAGGCTGCCCGTTTGTAGAAACTTAGGGGAGAAAGATAGTGTGTTATGAGTGTCATAAGATTCATAGATGGAAAAACCCTCGGGAACATTGACCTTCATTGCCTTTGGAAACCTAGGAACGCCAATTTAAGTTTATTTTTCAATTACCTTTGAATTAGCAAAACCTCGCACGTAAGGATCACCGTGCAATCAATTGGTGCAGTTAGCCATCAGAGGGATAAACCTAGATCAACTGAGATAGTATAGACCCCACAAGTAAGGATTACCTTGCGATCAGCAGGTGCAACTTGACAACCGACTATGTTAGAACATCCCAATATCCTCATCACTTGTATAGTCTACTTAAGATAACTAAAGGCGACATGTCTGTTATTTAAAATCCAACAAAATAAATAGGGGGGATTCAAAGAATCTTAACCGCTACTTACTTTTCTGCAACAAAAAACAGATAACTTGCTCTGTTGCAAACAGATAAAAATTGTAATATCTAACCCTTAACTCTTTTATTTTATATTGTCAACTTAAAATAAGTAACGCAAATTGTTTGGAGGAAACGACAATCCATGTGGATACGATACTCTACTTATCACTTTATTACTTAGTAAACAATTTGGTACACTTGCCTAATCCAACCATCATACATCTAAAGCGAAAACTTCAAGTATATTTCTTATTTCGTGTACTTGCACTTTGATCATTTGGAAGGAAATGAATAGCAGAATTTTCAATAAAAAAGAATGCTCGACTAGTAAGCTTTTAGATAATAGTAAGTTCCTTTCTTTCTGGTGGTTAAAGACAAAATTCACAAACCTTGCTTCCGACTATAATAGGTGGTGGCTTAGCCTTCTACATTGTATGGGCATTGACTGATTTCTGTTATTTTTTTCTCTTCTAACTTTGTTGGATGACTTTGTATCTTTTGCTCTTTTATCTTACATGCCTTGTGCTAGGTTAAGAGTAGTTTGGTTATAGTATATTTTATTTTGGCTTCTTAAAAAAAACTATTTTTATTGATAAATTGAAAAAGTTATAAAACTACTAAGTTGTGGAGAAAAAAAATTAAAGATATGGTGAGAGACCAAATTAATTTCTTACTATATCTTTAATTTATTTATTTTTACAAATATCATGTCTTTAAATTTTTGGTCAACAACATATTAGTATTTTTCAAACTTTTTGAATTTAAGAATAAAAAATTATTATTTTATAGTAAGAAATAAAATTGGCCTACAAAAATATTTGGTCTCTTGTCTTTAATGTTTTCTTAACTACTTAGTAGTAAACATAATAATAAAAAACATATTTTAATTTGATATATAAAATTGGTCTCTAACAAAATTAGAGACATTTTTATTTTATTTTATCTAATTTTCAGTTAATAATTCAACTCTTTCTGGTAATCAATATTAAAAACTTATTCTTCCATATGATATTTAGCTCTATACATACGATATAGAACTAAAAATATAACTTTGTTACTTAGTAATTGATAAATATCTTCTTTGTGTAAGGCCTAACTCAAGTGACAAATATAGTTATTGCTAAGTTGGACAATTGAACTCATGATGTCATAGTTGTGTATATGAGTTTGAGACAGTAATTGTCATATCATCTATAAACAAAACAATACATATTTTCTTTCTCTTTCTGTTGTATATTCGTCTTCAATGATGTTGTTTTTTGGATACTCCAACATACTATCCGATTTAAGATTTATTGTTTTTAGGGATTTTATAGTTTCTTTGTTATATTTCTCTACTTGTGTTTAGATGTTTCTTATTTGTTTCAAGTTTGTAATCGTAAGTGTTTGTTGAAATGCTTAAGAATGACTCGCTTAATCGGTACTATATTTTAAGTAAGGGACTTGTGGAAGTTATCTACAATATCATAATTCTTTAAGCCTCATGAAAAAACTTGTCAACATGTTGTTTGATTGACCATCTAAAAGACCACATATAATCGATTTGAGGGTATATCTAAAAATAACAGTCATTCATTTGCACTTGCAATACCTTTCATAAATTAACACCTTTTTACTTTTCTCTAGTAATTAAGTGTATGAGTTTAGTGCTATTATTTATCATTTGGATTGGTGTTGTTTATGCATTTAAATTTTGAGGTTACGTTTATTAGAAAATAAACAAATATGGTTGCTCATATTCTTACTGTGGCAATTCATGGGCTTACCGTCGTAGTTTTTTTTTATACCAAACTTATCATTGTAGCTTTGAGAGTGCTTTTCCTTGTATTCATTCCATTTTTTATTTTTGGTCAAGTCATTTCAAGTTATTTAATGATATGAATTAAGTTTGTTTTCAAAGAAAATTGCCTTTTAAATTTTCTATCAAAATAATTAATTGTGACAAAAGTCAACGAAAAAAATAAATAAAATTTATCTCTAACAAAATCATGGACATATATTATTATTTTATCTGATTTCAATCGACAATTCAACTTATTCTTTCCCTTAAAAATAATCAACTTATTCAAATTTAAAATACATAGCATATACAGCTAAAAACCAAATTTGAAATTTATTACTTTTTTTTAATAGACAAAATTTGTTACTTAATTCTAATAAAATAAAGGATTTGACTCGGCTGATAGACTTATTAAATCATGATCAAATTGCTCCCTCAAAAAAAAAAAGAAGATCAAATATGTGTACATAATACATTTATGATAAATTATAAAATTACATAAATTTAAAGTAATGACCGTAATATATTAATATATATACCAATTTTATAGAATTACTTCAAAAGATTTCATTTACAAATATAACATTTTTTTTACTAATATTTATTTTTTCTTTAAACTGGGATACATTTTTTTGAGGAGATCTTAAAAGGGATATCAAGCACGTAATTAATACATGAAATATATATTGTTATACCTAATTTATTTTATAAAATATTTTTTTAATACTAATTATGTAAAGAAAAAATATGTAAAAAGAAAGTAATGATTAGGGATGACAATGGGTACCCAATGGGCAGGGTACTATAGTACCCATCCCCGTACCTGCGTTTTTAAAAAATGCTCGTATCCGAGCCCTTACCCTCGTGGGCAACAACTTTAGTGCCCTTCCCTATAACCTACGGGCACTTAATCACGAAAAGACAGTAAAAAACATCACAATTGAAATAAAACTATAATCCAAGAATTTTCAAAACAACTCGTAAAATAGTACGAATCGTAGTATTTAGCTAAATAAAAAAAATTCAAAATATCCCTAGAAAGAAAGAAAAAATAGATACTTTACATCAGTTATACGTTAAAAAGTTGCACTTGCATGTTAAAGTCATAATAAATTGTTACTTAAGTTTTTATTAAGTTGTATTAAGGTGTTTTAGGGTTAGGCTTAAATAGTTACATAAATTAATTAATCGTACACAAAAAATAAATAAATTATTTATCATATTGTATAAGAGCAATGATATTTGAACAACCATTTGCTAACAACTTCTATGACAACCTCTTTTTTTCCTCTTCTCATTGGTCAAAAACATTGGAGAGAGAAAAAGGAAGAGATAGAGTAAGAATATAATGTGAGTATGAAGAGAGAGTTGTCTAAAAGTTGTCAAAAAAGGTTGTACAAATATCATTTCTCATTGTATAAATACATATATGCGGGTTGTGGGGCTGGGTAGTACAATATCCATACGCGTGCACATACCCATTCAAGTTTGCGGTAATTATCCATACCCAAGCCCGGACCCAAGAAAGCGGGGTTTTACCCTACGCATAACGGGTATTTTTTACGGGTGCCCATAAGATCTGGGTCCAATTGCCATCCCTAGTAATGATTAGTTAATCTTTTTGAATCCAAAAGATTAACCGAACCACCATTTAAAAGAAAATATATATTGACCTCAGGGGCGGAGGGACCATGGGGGTCAAGGGTGGCCGTGGTCCCCCCACGTTTTGCAATTTTTTTTTATACTAGTAATATTCATGTAGGATATAGTCAATATTGTATAATGTAGAACAGTGGTCCCCCCATGGTTGAGAATTTATTTTTATCTTTTAAACTTGGTCCCCTCGATGTTTAGATCCTGGCTCCGCCCTTGCTGACCCCCAATAATGTATCTTTTTCTAAAAAAAACTAACAATATTTAAAGAAAATATATTTGGGCCAAATGCATGTCTTCCATCCTAAATTATGAAAATTACTGTTGACACATTTGATAAGGCTGAAAAACACATGTAAAAGACTAAAAGCTCCGGCGATAGTTAACTGCCGAATTATGAAAGAACCGGCGGCAGTTAACTGCCAAGGATTTCATCGGTAGTTAACTGCTGATACGATCCTAATACAAATCTGGCAGAAGCTCTCTCATTCATTATTACTCTCAAAATCTCACAAAATTTCTCCAATCTCTCTCAAAAGCTCTCTAAAAACCCCAACCAAATTTATTCAACAAAATCACAAGTAAATCATAGTGCTATTAACATAGATTTTAATTGTTATAATTTTTTTTTTGGTGTAGTTTTTGAGTAGATTTTGAGTAAATTTATTTTATTTTAGTTTTTGAGTAGATTTATATGTTATAATTTATTTTTAGAATAGATTGGAAGTAGATTAATTTAGTTAAAATGTTTGCATGATGTTTATGTTATAGTTTAGAATTTTAGGGTTATTTTTAATTTTGGTGTTTTATATTTATTTTTTTATTTTAGTTTTTAAGTAGATTTACATGTAAGATTGTATGATTTATTTTAAGAGTATATTAAGTTGAATAATTTTTTTATATTTTTTGCATTTTTATGTTTTTTTTAGAGTAAAACATTGTAGGGTTATTTTTATGATTTTTAGGGTTGATGTATAATTTGCACTCCAAGTGTTTGATGAAATGTTCGAAGGAGTTTTTCATTGATTGTTTTTAATTTCTTATTGTGTAGATTTGAAGCAATGACCGATATGTTCAACGTTCATGCACAATTCAACGGTGGATAACCTCAGAGGTTGAAGGTTCGGCACCTCAGTGTCACATTAAGAGGTAGCAAGGATCAACTGAATGAATTCAACCAAGGAGTCATCCCCGGAGACATAAGGAGGGTGGAATATGTTGGGTATAAACGTCCAACGCACGACGATGGGAGAATATCATTCAGTTGGGTAAATTAACGAACGACGATAACATGAGGATCATGTTTTGGGAGCACAACATGTTCCAGTGGATCGATATGTGTGTAACGTTGCTGTGATCAACTGAAGATATTATCAAGAGTTTGATTCCGCTAGAAGATCGTGATTAGGTAGGGAAGACACCTTCCAACTACAACAATTGTCTTACTCTGAAATGGGGTAATTCAAACTTGTTAAACGGCAGTTCCCAAGCATTCACCCGACAATTCTATTGTTCTTTTCAAAAGATTAAATTATTCTTAGGCTGGTTTAGATGAAGGTATTGAAGCGTCAAGGAATGCACCTCATTCTTTTGACACTTGAATACCATCATTTAAACCAAGCCTAACAATAATTTAATTTTTTGAATGGAACAATAGAAATGTCGTGTGAATGTTTGAGAGTTGTTGTTTAACAAGTTTGAATTTACCCCATTTCAGAGGTAAGACAATTGTTGTAGTTGGAAGGCTCTAGCCGAATGTAATGTAATGTACTGATAGGACATATTTAGGAACTTTATGTAATGAAATGTTACTTTTAAGTTATGATATCGAATTCCCTCATATAAGATGAGTGTCACGGAATGCACCTCATTCTTTATGTGATGACTCATCTTATATGAGGGAATTTGATGTGATGACATATATAGTTGATTCTGCATAATACATGTTGTTTTGAATGGAACAATAATTTATTTATTCACTTTTCGAATTTATTCATTCATTACGCAATTTTTATTCGAATTCACGTTAGATTTAATTAGTCTTTATCCAAATACGCGACTTTAATCGAAATTATTCAAAACACGATTTTATTCAAAGTACCATCATGTCAAGCAAAATATTGCAAAATGTGCGCGACATACAAAAAAAAACATAAAAAAAGATCCAAAATAATTAGGCATTAGAAGCCATTACATTCAATCATTGTCCTCGTCACACAAGTCAATTAGGTTGTCCTCGACAATCCCTAGGCACCTTCTTTTGGTTGAGGACCAAAATAGCATGTCCTTCCGCTACTCCTCAGTCTGGACTGATTGTACACCGGCACCTTTGAACTCTTCTTTTTTACGTTACCATCACATTCGATTTTATGCCATGTCACAAGCGATTTTGCTTTCTTCTTGTCATCACCTTCCTTTTCGTTCAACTAAACCTGATTCTGATTCTGAGTCATATCTACATAGAGAAATTGGTGATCAAAACCTAAACTAAACAAAAATGCCATAAAGTCAAAACCTAAACCTAAACTATCATCAAAACCTACACCTAAACCTAAACAATTCTAACAATTCTACAACAATTCATCAAAACCTAAACCTAACAATTCAATAAACTTCTATAACAATTCTAAAATTTCATAACAATCTAAACCTAGACCTAAACAATTCTAACAATTCTAACCTAAACCTAAACTATCATAAAATCAAAACCTAAACCTAACAATTCTACAACAATTCATCAAAACCTAAACTTAAACTATCATAAATACAATAAAACCTCTATAATTGAAATTCAACCAAAAAAAACTAACAAATCAATCACAAAACAGCAATGCAATAGGATTCAAAAAACTTACTTGATTTTTTGCTTGAAATTGGCTTGGAATGACTTATGCTTTGTGAAATTCGCACCTATGGAAGCAAAAAAATGCAACAATGGAATTTTGGAAACTCCTATGTCTGGTATGTTCTTATAACAGATCATCGGCAGTTAACTGCCGAAGTTTTCCTCAGCAGTTACTTGCTGCTGATTTCATAATTCGGCAGATAACTGTCGCCAGCGCTTTTCGTCTTTTACATGTGTTTTTCAGCCACTTCAAATGTGTATACAACAATTTTCAATTTAAAGCCATTAGTCAAACTTGTTCTTGAATTTTTTGACATAGCAAAATTGTCCCCCAACTTGTTTCATGTTTATCATATAAGCCTTTCTGTTATGTTTAGATGTTAGACATGATGACGTGCATTGATGAACACTAATTTGTCCTTGAAAATGGCATTTTGTATGGGCATTTGTTAGCCTGTAAATTTAGCAGGCTCATTTAATATGGTCGACATTTGTTGACCTTTTTACGTTGCAGGAATCGAAGAGCTTTCTCATTTCAAATTGGAGAATCTCGACGAAGTATCAAGCCTAAAGCGCATAGTCAAAGTTTCGACGAAGCAAGGCTGAAAGAACAATCTCGCATTGAAGTCAAGCAAATGGGCGGGAAAGCACGATTTCAAGCAATGAAACGGTTTCCATGTAGAGGAGACGTGGGACAGGCGGTTGTCCAAGATAGAGAAAGTGTTGATCATGGAGTTAGTGGTTCGCCATCTAGGTTTTTAGTATAAATAGTAGTTTTCAAGCCGGAAAGTGGGTCGCAAATCATATATAGAATTCTACAACACTCAAACTACCAACGTCTATGGAAATGAGTTATACAGAATGTATGTAAACTGATTCGTAGACCACTCCTTTTATTTTAAAGCATTGCATTTTACCTTTTCCTTGAGTTTACATGCGTAAACTTACTTTTATCTTTCTATTATTTGCTTTGTTTTAAGCTTTTAATTGCAATCTCAAACCTTGTCGAGAGACAGTGCCTTTTTCTATCAAACCCATCCTGCTCTCTAAGCAACCCGAGTGCATTTCGTGGCCCTTTTTCAAACTCTTTTCCAATACAAACCTTTGCACAATGGTCTTGAGATTTCTAGTTCGGTCTCGCTTGTAATAATCAGAAATAGCCCCCGTTTGCCAAAATCACAGGCAAACAAATTGGCATGCCCAGTGGGACCCAAGTTGTGCAATTGATTTTCAAAAACTTTTTCAAAATCAAAAACCTTTTTCAAAAATCCATCTCTTTGAAAAGATCCGTTTTTAGAATTTTGTTACTATTTCCGGGTAACTTTATTACTAAAAACACCAATATTATTTGTGTATGCATTTGAGAAGTGGTAAATCTATGGCTCGTGCCAGTTCATCCTCTTCACAATCATATGTGAAGAAGATTTCCTTCATAGACTTGGCTGGGTTTTGATGATAACAATACCACATCACAAAAAGAAGAAATGTCCATGGAGGCTTAAAGTTGAAGAATGAAGATAATGGAACTTAGGCTTCTTGG
>Ga0315913_1005557_pt1 | contig 15263 bp, 12 predicted proteins | sample MpolsnodulesMG_FD_207736 | JGI IMG/M metagenome (GOLD analysis project Ga0315913, IMG submission 207736) | Medicago polymorpha root nodule microbial communities from Los Angeles, California, United States - small nodules | ecosystem: Host-associated > Plants > Roots > Nodule | place: USA... | reverse complement strand
AAACCCTGATGTGAATATTTCTATTTAAAAATATGTTCCCGATCATAACTTGATCGAATGACTAAGAGAGAAAAATACCTTTCACTGTCCAATTCCTTTTCACAAGCTTCCACATCTTTCTGAATTTGGTCGTACTCTTTCTCTGAAGCTGAAGCAACAGACTTGAGCAACTTCAACTCCTTCTCAGCATCAGCCAATTCCCACCTGGCAAACTCTAAGGCGGCTGCGAGGTGTTTTTCTTCTTGAGTACACTTAGCGGCTTCTGATAGAATGCGTTTGATCTGCTCAGTTCAAATAATTGTTTAAAACAGTGAGCAGCAGCACAGTTGTTTAGCGAAATAACAAAATAAAATATATAAGTAGGGGGCTAAGTAGCAGAGGAGATAGGACCTGTTCTTCACTATTTGCAATCTTCATCTTTGAATTTTCTATCAAAGAATTAATCTGTTGAAGTTGATCAGCTAAGGCTTGCTTTTCAGACAGTAAAGTGCTATGTAATTGTTTTGCCTTCACGCTTTCTGATACAAGCTGCATAAAGTTTGCAATATGATAAAAACAAGGCTCAGAACACCAAATGAAATTATTTATCTAAAGAAAAGTATAATATTTTTTAGAAATTAGCATGATTTTCTATGCATGTTAAGTTTTTTAGAATATTGATTTGTCAAGGGTCAAGGTACCTTGCCAAAATAAATTATCAGCTACGCTGGTCAAAAGTTGATTCTAGCAGATATGGCCCATCAGTTGTTTAAAAAAACTTCTAATATCGTAACATTAATTCTTTTTTTTTTTTTGACAAAATATCATAACATTAATTCTATCATGTGACATTTGTTCATAGTTTATTTATTATATAAATCTTGGCACTTGTGTTCTGTTTTCAAAGTTTAGCATTGGAAACCTTGCAGCTAACTTTTAATTGTTTTCATATTTTCCGATAAAAACCTTTGAAAAGAAAAAGAAGAAATGGAGTAAAAACATGATAACGTTTTTGTAATTAAAATGGAAAAAAAAAATTGCAAAGGAAATAGTCCCGAATATTTTCAAAATCAATTTATACAAAACCAGTTCTTCAACATATATTTTAAAACTATTTTCGTGTTAAGAAAGCAATGCCAAAATTAATATATTAGTGACAAAGATGAAGCATTAATTTTTCATCAACTGGATTAGCAAAAGCCTACTGGTGAAGAACACAGCAAAGTAGCGTTTACAGCTACTGGTGATAAGAAGACATACCTTGATATTATAGTCATCCCTCTCAGCCACTTGCTGCAACAGATGTTGGTGCTGTGTCTGCATATCTTCATACGCTTGACCAATAGTCTACAGGAACATTGAATTGTATAACAAGAAAAGACAGTTAGAGCAAACCCATCAACTAACAACTGTTTATATAGTTTGAGTATGAAGAAAAGTGAAGTCATGAAGGAAACCTCGATTTCAGATATATAGGTTTTTGCCTCAGCCTCTTTAACTTTAATAGCCTCAGTCATCTCCAGATTTTTTCTGAATAGTAGGGCATATAAAACATGGTCAAAGAATGCATCAAGAGATTGATAAGCGGAGGCAGTTTTTACAATCGTTTACTCCATTCATATGAAGGCAATCAATATGAAAAAGAAAAAAAAATAATGCTAAAAAACGAAAAACATGGCTTCTATAAGTCAAGGCAATATTAGCATGTGCAATGAGAACACTACATCAGACAACTGTTACAAAACAATATATATGTATATATATTAAGACGTTGTCATTCAAATTATGTAGATGTCTCAAAATCAATATTATGATTTTTATCAAGCCTGTATATATTAAAGATATAAATTATAAAACCATTCAATTATTCTTATCTAATAACTTAGGCTTTGGGAATAATTTGACCCAGATTAACTAGTGACCGTCATTCTGTGATAAAAACTCAAATGCATCTCTTACAAACATCCGAAGGCATACACTATCTAAAGGAGCACAATATAACGGCCAAAGGACAAAGTCCTTGAACTCTACATAATCTTTTAACTCATCTATCTTTCACTCTTCATCACCAGAAAATTCACTCCCAAATAAAAAAGCACAAATATGGAACTAAAAAGGGAGGGAAAAAAAAAATAAAATTCTCTACCAGTTTTTCAATGCAGCAAATCCATAATCAATGTAGTAGTATGCACAAACACAAACCTTTCATTTTCATCAAACTGGGCCCTTAACTCCTCTAGTTCAGCTTCTGCAGCAGCAAGCCTTTGTTCACAAGCAGCTTCAGCTTCATTAGCAGCTCTTACTCTCAACTCTAGACCATGTTCATCTAAAGCATTTTTCAGCATTTCAGCTTGAGAGCGAGCTTTCCTTTCAGATTCTCTAACTTCTGGCAAGCTGGAATCATGTTTTTAGCATGTTCGGAATGAATCATCCAAGTAGACAGAAAAGAACAGCATTTTGTTTTGAATGTGAAACAAAACCTCAAGTCAATTAACCAAATGCAATAAAACATTTATCATAAGGCTTAACTATTTAAAAAGTTGGGCACCATCAATGAAAATATGTAGAGAAATAATTCTCTACCAGCATTTTCTTGTTCAAGAATCGACCCACTTGAAGTATGTATTGCCATCTTCCAAGGGAGAATAGATTAGAATACGAAAATAAGATTTGCAAAAGAAAGTGCTGGAACCACTGGTGGACAAAATTTGAGGCTTTCTATAATTAAGTTCTTGAAAAGGTAAATGAATTTTAAAGGAATAGTGGAACCAATCCATGCACATCATGAAAATCAGCAAATGGTACGTAAAATAATTAGGCAAAGCAATGAAGATAGACCATAAACAAAGCAAGTTCCTTCACCCAGAATCCACCAAAACTTGAATACAGGAGGTCAGGGACAATCAGCGGATTTTAAACATGGGCAAGGGGAAAAAATGAGGGAAATAACAAGCATTCCAGAGACTGGAACTAGTATGACATTATCTGCATTCTGTTAAAAAGCAAAAATTTGAATCTCTTGTAGCAAAGAGAAAGAGGGTTTTAGTTAACATCTAACATAAAATTTGGTAAGCACAACAGGCACAGGCGGGTGCTTCTTTTCATTACTTACTACAACAAATTAATTCGGTTTAGCACCCAAACACAACATAGAATAACAAGTCAAAAAATTACATTAACTAGACTAAGCTCTGCCACTACTGAACAACCCCAGATCAGCATACCTTTTCTGATAATCTTCTAGGCCATACATATCCAAAACAAATTCTAACTCCCGATTCTCCTCCTGTAACTTTTCAATCTGTAACAAAACATCTTAATGAGTTGGTTGAAAATTAGTTATAGACAATCTTGAAGGCCACTAAAATCATAATACATATAATGTTTGAGAATCATGGAAAATATAGGTGCAGATACACAAGCAAAACACAAAACAAAGGAAAAGAAAAATATTGCAATCAATCCAAATCTGATTTAGTCACAGACATGCTCTAAGATTTAGAAGGTACTAAAATACAAGTGAGACACTCAATTAAATTTAATCTCAAATGAGGAAAATGGAAGTTATTATTATTTGTTTATACAACAGAGGCATTAATACAGTCACACAAATGTAAAAGTCAAAGTAGACTCACCAATGCTTTTGAAGACTTCATTTCCAAGACCTGTTCAGCACATTTGTTTGCAAGGCTCTTGAGTTCGCTTGTCTGCTTCAAAACAAAGGAAACAACAAACCTTAATGCTTAAAAAGTATGGTACTAGTTCAAGGACAAGAACCCGCCTATAAACTCTTGCAGTATATTCCAACCAACACGATTTGTGAAGTCATTAAATTCAAAGAGGTGTATGTCAATAAAAGATATTCCAGTTTAGTAATTAAGTCTTAGAATTTAGGGTGGGCCTAACTCAACCCTTACAAAACCGGCTTGTGAAGTCCTGAGTGATGACTGCCCACCAATTATAAATATGTTTTCAGGCCAAACCCCGTCCAATGTGAGACTCTCAACACACCTATGACCGGTCATCTTGAGTGTGACCAGAGAGGCCTGATAGCGGGGGCCCCAACAGATCTTAGACTCTAATACCATCTTAGAATTTGGGTTCAACCTAACTCAACCATTGCCCGGTTAGCGTCCCACAATACACCTCACATGCATCGCATGAGACCTTACAAGATGGCAAAACGAGGCCCGGCAAAAAGATGGTAAGAGTTGGGGGCTGTTTTGTTACGGGATTTCAAAGCGAGCAAGCCAATCATGGTGCACATGGCGAAGATCAAACAGGACAATATAAACAACGTGAGAGTCCATGTGAGGTGGTACTATCGACCTGTAGGAGCTATTGGGGACGCAAGCTGGTTTGTAAGGGTCGAGTTACACCGAACACAAATTCTAAAATTACTACATTTTCTCATTTACGAACCACATTGTTTTATATATACAGACTACATCAGGCATGTTTGTTACAACAAATTGAAAACGTTCTTTTGATGACTTGCACCAAATTGGAATTTTCGCATTCACTTCCTATAAATTAACATGCACACAGAACTATGTCAGTTTCATTAAACAAAGAAATTGACATTTGCAGTTCCAATGCCTTACTAAAACAGCTTAGAACTATGCAGCATATATTTATTGGACTCAACTAAGTCAACACAATTTTCCTGCCTTTTTTCCAAACCGCTAACATTTGAGTGAATCATTTCTTAAAAATTAACAAAAATTAAGACAGTTGATAAGAATTGCGCTTCCAACTTCTATACTAAGTAAAAGTAACTAAACAAAGATCATCACAAACTCAAATTATCAAGATGACTTTCTGTAAAAGACTTATCACAAAGTAGGCAAGAAAGAAAATGAAAGGGCACTTTATGCGAATAACCTTTTCACTCAATTTTGCTCTTAGTGAATGCGCTTTCTCACGTAATGATACAACTTCAAGAGCTGCATCTTTCCATCGCTTCACCTGCGCGTCCATCATCCCCATTTCTTTAGATAAAGCTGAAGCCATCACACGAAACTCGGCTTTGATATCTTTTCTCCCTGAAAAATTTGACAGTGTAAGAAATGAGGGGATCCAAACATACACACTGCGAATATAAACAGAGAAAATGTGCTACGCAGACCAGTATCCTGTTTGGCCTCTTCCATCGTAATTTCAAGATCATTCTTTTCAATAATACACTTCTGCAATTGAAGCTTGAGCTCATCAATCCTAGAGTCAAAATTGTCATGGATATGCCTTGCATTAACAGCAGACTCCAATTTCAAATTCAACTCCTTCTCCCGTTTTGAGACGTTAACCCTGCCAGCCTAAAATTGCATTTGAAAAGAATATGTAAATGTGAAGCAGCCAAAAAAAAAAAGTAATTATCAAAGAAGAAATCACTGTTAACCTGCAGAGACTCTGCCAATGATTTATATCTGTCCAATTCAGCAATCCAGTGTTGAAGTTGATCATTTGCCAAAGAGTATACTCGGGAATTGCGTACATACTTATCATCATTTAGTTCATTCTGGAAATAAACACGAAAAGATACTTTTACATGGAACCCTATAATGAATGCGTTTCAATTACTCAAGAAATAATGACAACACCATTGCAGATAGCTCAAATTGACAAACCTGAAGTTCTTGGAATTTCTTTGTCAATATTTGATTTTCTTCCCGTGCATCTTGAAGCTCAGAAAGACGATCAGCATTCACGATCTATGAATCAGCCAAACATATATCTTAGACAAAGAATCGACAAAAATGAATGGTGGAAGGAAAGAAAATCACAAAAAGTTAAACCTTGGCTTCCTCAATTGAATGCTTCAACTCGGACAAACCCATGGCCCTGTCTGCAGGCTTCTCAGGAGACAAGTTTCCATTCACTGAATCAGCATTGGAGGAATTCATTCCCATAGCTGCATCCTTTTGCATTTTCAGACTGACTATTTTTCTTCTACTCTCTTCGAGTTCAGCCATGATCTCGTCAAGCTCTCCTTTAATTATTAAAAAAATAAACTCTCAAGAGATAATTATTTTAAAGCCATCAACCAAATTTATATGAGCCAATAAGATCTTCAGAATCGTAGAAAAAAATTCTCTGCATAAATATCAGGGTGTTACCGGAGTGGATATTGAACCGGCGTGGCGAGACCTCTAGGATATTGGTTCGCTTGGTTCAATCGGTTTAACCACGGGTTAATAGAATGCCAAATAAATAAATAAAAATTATTGTAAAAGTAAATGAACTGCAAAAAAAATGCTGAAAAAAAAATTGGTTGAACCAACCGCGGTTCAACCAGACTGCAATGTAACCGAGATCAAACTGACAGGCAAATTGTTAGGTTCTCAGTTCAACTGATTGAACCGGCCAGTTCGGACTAATTTTTAAAGCATTGCTTTCCTAATTAACCATAACTCCTCTTGATAATTTACTTAATTACCAAAAATTCAGTAGCATCATTACAATTTTCTCCCTACTCGGCATACTACTGCAAAACTGCATCCTCCACTAAGGCTAGTGTTACTTTTGCATTATTTTAAATTTCACAATAGCTCACTATGATTCCGTTCATCGAAAAGCAGATAAAAAACATAAAACAATTTAATTGTGCAATAGCCTATTTGCCTAAATAGGCAGATTACTGCAAGGTTTTGGTTGGAATAATTTAAATTAATTTGATTTTATCATATATTAATTACCATGTTAGGAATTCATCATAAAAAATTAAGAATTGAAAAAAGAAAATCTAATTTTATGTTTAGAGGAATACGCTGAATTGATTTTAAATTTGTAGTCAGTAACTTACGAGCAGAGATTGGAATTGAAAAATAGGATGAAAGATAGAAAGGAACAAGAATGACTTGATTATTACTAATAGAAATCTAAACATAAATGAGATAATCCTCCTCCAAGGGTTTCCCCTTTTACACAAACATCAAATTCCTTGAATGAACTTTTCCATCTTTATTTCCCCTATTTATCTAACTGACATGCCCTCCAATTAACCAACTTCTCTAACTGTTCATATACTTCCTCATTGAAATTTGAATATATCCTAACTATTGGGAAAGACCCAAGTCCCACTTCGGGTAGATAAGACTCTTGATAAGAGTTTATAAAGAGGAGACACTCTTCATTTTATGAGCCGGTTTTGAAGGATGAGTTACGCCCAAATTTCAACATGGTATCAGAGCTTGTTGAATTCAAGGGCCACCTACCTATCCACGAACCAAGCCCAAAAAGAGTGTTGGGCGTGAGGGGGGTGTATTGGGAAAAACCCAAGTCCTACTTCAGGTAGATAAGACTCTTGATGAGAGTTTATAAAGAGGAGGCACTCCTCACCTTATGAGCTGGTTTTGTAAGGATGAGTTAGGCCCCAATTTCAACACTAACTAACTAACTAGCTTCTCTAATTGTCCCTTTTCTTTTCATCCAAACATGGAGAGAAAAAAGAGATAATGAATGCCCCAAAATTCATATTTACTTGATATGAGATTTTCAAGAGACAAACTACCAATCTCTATTTATACTTTAACTGGACTCTTAAGTCCTGATTAAATGAGGAAATAGATCATGAAATATAAGGAATTATGGAAATCAATCCTCAGAGATCACCTTTGTTTTAAGATACGAAAATATTAATTGCATGAGATATTTCCATATTATTCTAACATTAACCAATCATCGAAATAACAAGAAATGAACAACATGCCAAAGATGTTCTCTGTATGCCAAAGATGCCCCACTATAACTTTATGGTAAACCCCATTTAGATACTCGAAAGATTTTCAAAACATTCAATCTGTCCCTCAAAAGATTATTAAATAGAGTTGGTCCAATGATATTTTAACAAAAATTACTGCATACAGGGGCCAAATTGATGTTATGTAGTGACCAAAAACCATTCCTTTTAATATTTCCATGGTCAAATTGATGTTCGAAAAAATCTTTGAAGGATCAAATTGGAGATTTACACATACACCATATATATACTACCGCTTATAATTATAACTAAGAAATATAATTAAACAAAAGGAAACCTTCCTTTTAATAAAAAATGCTGCTTACCATTCAAAACCCACATTTCATGATAATCAAGATCTTTTAAATTCCTACTGAGTTATTATAAACTTCATAATAACTGAAGTGGTTAAAACAATAAAGATAAAAAAAAAGAAACATTTCAAATACCTGCAAGGCGTTTAATGTCAGATTGATCTCGCGAGCACTCGTTTATATAATTCTGAATACCAACAGTATACTCCTTGTGTTTTGCATGGAGAGTATCAATCACTTCACGGAAATTGTCGGCCTCCTTTTTCGTCATATCATCACTCTTAGACATTTGGATGATAACATCTGCAAACCCAAGCGTAAGTAAAACAAAAGTTTGCTAAAAAAAAAGTAAAGCAAAAGATCATGTATACATATGATATATGGTAGAAAACTGTCAATTCAATCCTTAGTAAAAACAATATAGTACAATATATCATTGCATAGTATCTCATATGTATTATACCTTCTGTGGATAAATCTCCGTGTAAAACCTGACCTATATCCTCAATTCTTTCCATCTGACCATCAATGGTATCTTGAATGAGTTTCAACAACTCCCTAGTAGATAACCGACGCAAAGCAAGGGCTTCCTCAACATGATTAGTAATCTCATCATTACTGCTTCCCTCAATAGAATCTTTCTGGATTAATCTACATAGAAGTAGATCATCCGGATGACACGAAGGAAGGGAACCTAGAAAGAAAGTAAAGTCAGTCTGTCGTTTTTTTCTTAATACTACATAAAAGAACTTGATGTGCATGTAAGAACTTGATGTGTGTGTGTGCGTGCTTGTTAAAGTACCTTGTGGATTATCGAGGTAATCCAAAGTTTCCAAAGAATCTTTGCCTCTCCCAGCTTGTATCCCGAGAAGAGCCATATCATCAACCAACTAGAAACGGAAATAAGTTAAACCAATGTACACATCATTCAAGAATATGACAAAACTGGAGCATGATAATAAAGAATAACCTGATCCCAGTGTTGGTTGATTGCAATTAATATGTCATCGTATGAATTTTGTCTTTCTTTTAATTCTCTAGTCTTTTCTTCAAGATCCTGTAAAGCGTGTTTCTGCATTTCTGTCTGCTGAACAAGCTGCTGATTCTGGAGCTGTAAGAGACCTGCATCAGCCTGGACGGAGCATTTCCAGTTATTACGCAATTAAAACATAGAAACAAATCATCATTAGGATTTTCAATGACATGAAAAAACATCCCCTCTCAAAAATCTTAAGCACACGGCAAGTAGCTCTAACCCCGAAAACTTTACCACACAAATCTAACATACAAAATAGCGTAATGGATAGAATCACATGACATTAAATGCATCCTTTTTCTACTCTTCACAGCCCTAGAGTCTGTTTAGATCAACTTATTTGAACTTATCTATTAGCACAAACTCTTGTAAAAACCATTTGAGATACCTTACGAAAACAGCTTACAGTATGATCAAAAGATGTTTTCACCTTACTTTCATAAGCTGGATATCTTATGAAAACAGCTTATAGTTTACATAAAAACAGTTTGACTTAAATGATAAGAACTTAATGAAGCACAGACACGTACATCGGACATGCTACGTACAATAACATGTCGAAACTGATAATAATTTAAGAAAATGACATAATTCAGTGTAATCACATGTGTGATGTCAAACACTGACACATTGGACATCGGACACACCTTCTATCAGAAGTGTGAACTTATGCTATAAACGCTTAATTATGTTGTTTATCCAAACAAAACCATAGTTTCATAGTTAGTGAGCACTAAACAAAATCAAACATCCACCCCACCTTACCCCTTCTTTCAAAAAATCAAATTTTTAACCAAAATTCAACTCACTATGAACTAAAAACCAATTCAGTAGATACCCACAAAACCAACCAGCTCTAAATATCCAATTACACGGGAATTTATCATGATCAACATAACTAATCAATAACAAAACAAAACCACAGTATATAAACATGATCAAACAACAATTCATCACAAAAAAAAAAAAAGTTTACATTTTTACTGTTAGGTGAATGGTTGGTTGAATTTGGTGAAACGCGGGAAGAAACAGGAGTGAGAAGATGAGGCTTCTTGTTGTTGGGTTCGTCGTGGTCTGAATTTTCCATTTGGGTTCTGCGAATTTGAAGAAAAAGGAACCAAACGAAGCATTAGGAAGAAGATGAAAAATAGTGAAACTGTGTTGAGTTGGGAAATGAAGAAGGAGAAAACACAGTGAAAAAGAAAGCACTTACTTTGAAAACTCTTTCTAGTTCAACTATTTTACTAGAAAATTTAGCTTGTGGTAAACAACTTGTCTAAATTTTCGGTTTTCATTTAACATTTGTAACCATTATATATAGGATATAGAATTTCATTTATATGTATACACCGTCAGTGTAAGAAGTGTAAAATGATTTTACAATGTTGAACTAAGATCTGAGATTAATTATTATGCATTGTTAGTGTAAAATTACTTTACATGTGTTTTCAATAACGATAATATTGTCAAATCAATTAACGAATATGATAACTCATGTGCTTTTTAAAAACATTAAATGGCACAACAATATATTGTTTGATGTATATATAAAATAATTTTACACTGATATGCACGCTAATTAAATTCATAAGATTTTACGGGTCTTTATTTTGTATTATTTTGAATTGATCAGTGGTCTTTGTTTTGATCGGTTTGAATGTAAACACTATCATTGTGTATAAATTAAATTCTATCAAAAAATTAAATTATAAATTATAATAGGATAATTATTTTGTTTTGTGAGATTAATAATTTCTAGTAAGTACTCAAGAGTGTTTAAATGAAATGACACAAATTATTTTTAACTTGACTATCGTCCTAATTTTGAACTCAAGTTTAGACATGTAGCATCGTTGAAATCTTTAGTTACAATTTACGGCCCATTTGAATTTTACAAACTATGTGCCTTATTTTATAAAATAAATAATAGAATATTGAGAAATAAATGGAAATAGAAAAGTAGATAACAATTTTTCTTTAGTGAATCCTCTAAATAAAATTCTTTACTAAAATATAAATAAATAAAAACTTTCCTTTTAATAATAAGGGCTAAATAGAAAATTCTTAATAAAAAAAGGCTAAATAGAAAATTAAATAACAACTTTTCTTTAGTCAAAAAATAAATAACAACTTTCCTTTTAAGTCTTGTTAAAAACAAAACCCTTTTAAGTCATTAGCAAATGACATTTATGTCCTTTTTAATTTCAAATATTATTATATTATACCTTTGATAGTATTTTTCACTAATTAATGCAATATGTGTATATAGTAAAATTTTAATTAAATCGGATATCATTTGTAATCTTAGCTAAATCAGATATTTCTTAAAAAAAAATCATACATCCTTTGTGAGAAATACTTATTTGGTCACAAACACAAATAAAATATGGCTAGACACACACATAAATTGAAAAAAATTAAAAGTGAAAGTAATTGAAGAGAAATACTTACTTGGTCACAAGACCAAATGCCTAGTGTTTAGGTGCGCACACACTTGTCCCCAAAATGTTTATTTTACCTATACAAGTTTTTACTTTTTTCTTAGCAATAATTACACCACTTTTTGATGCAAACTTACTTAATACTTTAACCAATGTCCCAAGGGCAATGGTTAACATTCTCCTATTTTCTATTATTAGAAAAAATGTCTCTTTGTATGTGTGCCTAAACACTATACATTTGGTCTTGTGACCATAGAAGACTAGTTCATAATTGAATGATGTGACTAAATTCTTGTTAGTTTAGTTTAGATGAAGGTATTGAAGTGTCAAGGAATGCACCTCATTCTTTTGACACTTGAATACCATCATCTAAACTAATCTAACAAGAATTTAATCTTTTGAATGGAACAATAGAACTTCCGAGTGAATGTTTGAGAGCTGTCGTTTAACAAGTTTGAATTTACCTCATTTCAGAGGTAAGACAATTGTTGTAGTTGGAAGGCTCTACCCGAATGTAATGTAATGTAATGATATGACATATTTAGGAATTACATAATGTAACCTTTATTCGAATTTATTCAATACGCAACTTTATTCGAATGTATTCAATACGCAACTTTAATCGAAATTATTCAATACGCGACTTTAATCGAAATTATTCAATATGCCACTTTAATCGAAATTATTCTATACGCCACTTTAATCGAAATTATTCAATACACGATTTTAATAGAAATTATTCAATACACGATTTTATTCAAAGTACCATAATGTCAAGCAAAATGTAGCAAAATGCACGCGACATATAAAAAAAACATAAAAAAAAAGATCCAAAACAATTAGGCATTACAAGCAATTACATTTAATCATCTTCCTCGTCACACAAGTCAATTTGGTTGTCATCGACAGTCCCTGGGGTACCTGCTTTTGGTTTAGGACCAAAACAGCATGTCCTCCCGCTCCTCCTCAACTTGGACTGATTATACACCGACACCTTCGATTCTTTTTTTTTTTTTTACAGAACCATCACATTCAATTCTGTGCTATATCATAGACGATTTTGCTTTCTTCTTCTCACTCTCTTTTTTTAATTGAGCAGCATCGCCCTATTTCTGAGATATTTCTACACGATGCAAACATCGAATCAAAACATTTTCTAACACAATTTCTAATACCCAACAATTTCTAATTTCTAACAATTTCTAATACCTAACAATTTCTAATTTCTAACAATTTTAAATACCTAACAATTCCTAACATTTTCTAACACAATTCTATTATAAACAACTTATAACAAATCAATACAAAATCATCATCAAATCTAAAATCAACAAAACCTAAATATGTAAAAAAAATTCCAAAAAATCTAACAATTCAATAACAACAAACCAATGTAATAGGATTCGAAACACTTACTTGATTTTGTGCTTGAAATTGGCTTAGAATGGCTTATGTTTGGTGAAAATCGCACCTAAGAATTCCAAAAACGCAACAATGGAGTTTTAGAAACTCCTATGTCTGTTCTGTTCTTATAACAGATTATCGGCAATTATCTGCTGAAGGAACCTCGACAGTTAACTGCCGCCGGTTCCCTTCCTCGACAGTTAACTACCGTCCGAGCTTTTCTGTCATTTACAAGTGTTTTTCAGCCATTAATAATGTGTCAACATCATTTTTCATAAATAAATAAAAAACGAACTAAGGATCATATAATGTAACGATCAAACTATGCCCATGATTGATTAATTTTCTTTGATCATAAAATTTATCTTAACTCTTAGATGCTTTTTATCTCAAGTAGTGTACTCTTTAATTTTTAAATAAGAGAGAAGAGTGTAATAGAGCATATTTTTTATTAATTAGACAGAGTTTCTAGATATTTGTCTCATATTTTGTAAGATTGTTCAATGTTAAGATGATATTGTTGCATTTGCTTAACTATACAGACTTTGCAAAAAATCTTCTGACTTTGTGTGCTTCTATAAAATAAGGGCAGAAAAGAATTTAATAACGTTAAACCATATAAAAAATAGAATCAATCACGAAATCTGCTGACAAGTATATAACTGGATATTAGTGAATGTAGCCATCAATTTACAAGCAACAACTTAGTATTATTACGAGGCAAAGCAACAACTTGAAAAAGAAAATATATGAAAATTGGAAATTTGTGTTTTAACTATATTTTGTCAAGAATCATCTTCTTAAAAAAAAGTTGTCAAAAAATATTATAGTACTAAAGTATCCCTTATATCACTAATTATTGTTGTAAAAAGAAAAGTTGGGGCTTTAGTCCAAATAAAAAAAATCCGCAATACTAATTTACACTTTCATGATTTTAAATGAGCATAAAAAGTTAACAACTTCAAATATACACATAGAGCTGGTTTATGAATCAAATGTGTTGAATCATGCTTAGTTCAAATTCAACGTATTTATTTAACGAACTTGATTTTCAATTCATTTGATTTATGAACAAAGATCAACAAATTAACTAATGAATCAAATCTTTAATTATTTTTATTATAAACTGATATAAGATAGCTAAAAATTACACATTTATTCCTTCATATTTCACTGCTTAGATGTTTATGTAAAAATTTATGAAGTTATTCAGTTACATATCTAAATGAGATTTAGTACAATGCTTGTATTAAAAAGTACACCATCATTGTTAGGAGTGTTCACCTTTTGTTTTCTCAATTAGGTTGACACCGAAATCATTTTCAATCATTCGCGACATGTCAAACTTCATTAAAAAAAAAAGAAGAGAAAATGAACAAATAAAGATGAGGTATAACCAACCCCTTAAAACAAAAACATTATTTGATTTTATACTAAGAATTATTTATATAATCGATTCGGTATGAATTCCTTGTTAATAAAATTTGGTGGTAAATCCTCCTTAAAAAAATTGGTGGTAAATCCTACTACTTTTTTGGTGATAAATCCTACTACTTATGTAACCAAAAAAAATAAAATCCTACTACTTAAAATCCATATTAGTACTAAAATTGGCCAATTTATAAGCACGTCCATTCTCTTCATGAAAAATACAGGATAGAAATATTGATTTGATTAGTGAGAATGAGACAATATTTTCAGTGGCGGATCTAGGACCCTAGTTCAGGGGGTGCGAAAATTTTAACTTCAATTAATAATTATTATAATATATACATGAATGTTTAAATTTTACAATTTTAATGTTTTACAATATGGTTACACTAGGTTGTCATTTTTTTAATAATGTTCCACTGTTCAATAAGAATTTAACAAATACAAATTTTATAATATCTATGGTTTGATCGAAATTTTGTATAATAAAGATCATCCATGTAAAATTTAACATAAATTATATCGACGTAATTTGATCAAGCATATATATATGGCATACCAAATTTTCCTGTAGTAATTTCGACGATTACGATAGTCATGGTCTCTATTTGTTGGTGGTGTATAGTCATATCATAGTCTCTATAAGTAAAAGGAAATGAAAACAAAATTAAAAAACAAAAAATGAGTGAAGTGAAAGTTAAAGATATTGTGCAATATATCATAGATTTTCAAAAGCAATTGAATGATGAAGTGAAGTGACTGAGAAAATTGAGGATAAATCAAGTCATTAGTTCGAGACTAGGTACATGTGATTTTTTTGGATTTTGTTGAAAATAAAGCAACACAATGAATTACCCAATATTAAATACACAAATAATTACCAAATGCATAATTAAAAAAACAAAATTTAGTCGTAAGTA
>Ga0315913_1005555_pt1 | contig 15267 bp, 3 predicted proteins | sample MpolsnodulesMG_FD_207736 | JGI IMG/M metagenome (GOLD analysis project Ga0315913, IMG submission 207736) | Medicago polymorpha root nodule microbial communities from Los Angeles, California, United States - small nodules | ecosystem: Host-associated > Plants > Roots > Nodule | place: USA... | reverse complement strand
ATAAAAAAAACTAGCAACAGACCGTGGTCCGTACGGATTAAATGTCAAAACAATATTATTTTGTTATAAATTCTCTTATTATTATTTTGAAGATACATAAGAAAATCAATTTAATTAATTAATTAGCGATTGACTATTGTTCCGTGTATAAATTGTACAACAATATTATCTACTGACTTTTGTTTTCTAAAACAAGAGTTTTAATTTTTTTTACAATTTTTTATCAAAATAAAAAATTCTTGATGAAATGACGTTTATCAAACGGAGCCTTTTTAGTCATACGAGCTTGTAAGTTATTCGCTATAAAAGCTTATTTTCGGGTTCCCACAAGGCTCATTCAATAAAAAGCTTATATTCTATTTACGTGTGGGGTCCGCATTTTTGTGATTTTGCAAAAACAAAAAGTTTCAAAAGGGTAGCAAGTAATACATCTCAACCATTCAATTATTTTATTATTAAATCAATGGTGCAAAAGTTACTTTTCCCATAGTGGGAAAGGATTAACCCTTCCCATGGTAAATGCCACCATAAAAACATGATAGGGTATAATAATGTTCTCCTTTGGGAGCTAATGCAAAACAATAAATATAATAACGTGATTGATTTAAAATTCATTTGACAAGACATGTGGATCAAATTAACGGTGCATACATTTTACTAATATTTATGTTCATCGGTTATAACAACAATAAATCAATTTTTCTTCAAAAAAAAAATAATTAATCTATATTTGGATGATCCAAAAATATTTTATAACAATGAACTTTAAATTAACTTATAAACAAATCATCATAAATTTTATCATTTATATATGAGTAATTGAAATAAACATAACTTTGGAATTAAATAAACATGCAAGTTTGGTTATTTTGATGGTTAGAAAATTTTCATAATATTTAATCCAAAATTATATTATTGCACAACCATAATGAATAAGCATGTTTGGTCATATTTCATTATGCCGAAATTTATTTTTACACCCTAACCATGCATTCTAAATAATCCTTCAAAATTTTCATGTACACGTATCTGATTTATTTGAAAGTTAAATATATGAAGGCCCAAACACAAATAATAGTGTCAACCCTAACCATCTCTTCTTTCTTACCAATTCACTTGTATCTTCTTTCTTCGCGGAAGAAAACAACCCTCTTGTTCCAAAAACAGTACATTTTCAATACAAAACTATGGAAGAACTAAAGTGTGATTACCAAGATAGATCCAACTTTATTTACTCAATTATGAAAACCTTCGTCTTTACAAGGAAGTAGATTATACTATGATTATTCCAAATACCCGATGTACACTTTCACGCTTTAACATTAATAGGAGAATATCTCTCGAAATGTTTGCCCAAGAATATGTGTGTCCCGTTGGTTTTAAGGCAACGTAAAATCGTGAATCGTTGCTGCTAACAAAAACTTCAGTGTGGAATTCAAGCACGTGTCAGACTTGTACATGACAATTACAAAGAATGGATAAGAAGTATAATTAACTTATTTGTTTATTTATTTATCAAATTGCAATTCAATATTTTTGTATACCCTTAGGAATATTGACCTTATGATAATTTCTTTTATTACCTTTTTCAGACTAAGAACGTACACGAAAACAATTTCACGACTAACAATTTTGTGACTATGAGTATGTGTGATGTTATTGATATATAAGTTAAATGACTCAAATCGCACACGTATGCATGTTTTTCTTCCTAGTTTTATTTTTTTTATAAGCCAACATTTGTTATGTTCTTTTTTTGGTTATGTGACGTGTGTTTATAATAAGGTGATGTAATTTTAACAAAGTGAATGTAATTTTTTCTTGAAAAAATGAAACTAGTTCATCAAAATCGATACAAGAACATTCAAACTCGAGACTTTGAAAAGAGTATACTCCAAGATGTCAATCCAACACCACCAGACCAACACAAGTAAGTTCAAAATGGATGTAAATTAGTAAACATTTTTTTATGAAATTTACAAAACGAACCCTCAAATTACTAGTTTTAGCGATTGAACGAATGTTCTTTTTTTATATATAAATAGATTATGATTATTATTAATATTAATTATCAATAAAATTCTTCGACGATATTAACAATGATATATTGTTGATTAAGTGCTACAAGCTACATTCACATTGTCAATTATATTTTGATATATTGTATGAACATTTCACTCTTTTAAGGTGTTTGATATAATATTGCGTTTATTCAGCTTATTTTAATCTGTTTAATTAAGTATTTAATTAAATATAATAAGCTACATTTAATTTCGATGATTATGTTTTGATATAATGTGCATATTAAGTTTGTTTTAACAAGTCCTCGTGAGCTTAACTCAACTGGTATGAACAATACATAATATATGCAAGGTCCAGGGTTCAAAGTATGGCCACCACAAAAAAAAAAAAAAAAAAAACTTGTTTTAACAAAGTTGTATGAAAGTATTAATATTGATATATTTTTTATTAAATGCAAGTTATTGTGGTGTTGATTATGTTTTGATATAGCACATCAACATTTCACTCATTTATCATCGCATGTCAATCGTATCTAATAAAATATTTTCTTGTAATTAATACTACAATTAAAAAGGTTTTAGGACAAATGTGCAAGCTAAGTTATTTTTTTCCTCTAAAGATTCTAACATAGAAACTCATAGATCAAGTGTTTAAAAATGAGGAATTGTGGGTTCAATCTGAATCTCACCTAATGCCATTGCAATCTTTTATAATATGAATTACACTTACGAAACTGCAAGTTGAGACTTTCAGCAGTCACTATAAAGGTACCACTAGTTTTAATTAAGCAATCAAACCTATCACTAGCCATAAAATTTTATTTAGTAATCAGTCAAAAGACGTGGCCACAAAGTTAATAATAAAATATTGATAGACATAAATAATTATAGTAAAAGAAAACAAAAATAATGAAAAGAACAAATAACTCATGCTAAAAGGCTAAGCAATGTCGGTCACAAAACGTCTCGCAAAGAGTCTCCTTATAATTGATGAGTGATCAAAGAATAAATGATTAATAATCATAAGTTCAAAAAGTTGATTACATTAAAAACCTGTAAATATGCAAAATATCTCTATTTCATGTCTCAAACATCATCTAAAATAACTACATTTATTTATACTAAACTTATCATCTATTTTTTCAAATTCCCTGGAACTAACAAACTTTCCTCCAAGCGTAAACCTCATCTCTGTTAGTTACTAGTATTTGCACCCGTGCAATGCACGAGGGGAGAAAAATAATATAAACACACATATTATTTTATGTACGTAGTTTGTTATACCTAATATAAAATATAATTACATTAAATAACATGTAAGTATTAGTATAAATGCATAACAAAATGTCAACATTAACACAAAAAAAAAATTATATTTGATTTTGATATCATATAATATATCTTATAGCCCCCGTGTTTTTGAATGCATCACTTACATTAAAATTTCATAGCATATCTAAACTAATATATTTTTTGTTTTTAAACCTTAGTTTACTATCAACGGTATTATGAAAGGAAGTAGAACAATTTTCTTTCCGATAAAAAAATGAGTTTGGGCCATGTGTTAATCTTGTAATTAGATATCATTAATCTTCCTGCTATACATTAGACATAAGTTTTAATAGTCTTATGAGGAAAGAGTGAACCAAGAACCAAGCTACTAACATGCCAAGGAACTTTTATTAGAGCAAAAAATGTCAAGGAACTTCTCCTGTTTCGTAATTGTTTTTAGTGTGAGCACGCATGAATTTCGTCATATGTTTCATTTGTGAAGTTCATTATATGATTTAGTTGATCATATGATTTAATTTGCATGTTTTCTTGTCAATTGGAAGTCTTCAAATTTGTCAAGGAGCTAACCGCATGTAAAATCCGTAGAAAGTCTCCAGTCACAAAAAAATAAAATAATGATTGAATAAAATTTGGAAAGCTTAAAAAAGCACTTGAACAATATATAGAGGCTCTACATTGAATTTATAGAGATTACCAAAATAATGTCAATAATATCTGCATACCATAATGGAGATACTCTCAACTAATGTTGTTCAAAAATGAAAAAAAAAACGGAATAAAATGGAACTGTCACACACAAGATACAGTGAATGTTTCCTCTTAGGTCTCTCCATTGACGTAATGAGAATGTGCTTGTCCAACGTCTTGAAATCTTTCTCAGATTTGTCCACTAAAAGAAAAATTGCAAAGGTAAATAAAACATGAAATAATAACAAAACACCCCCAAGCAAAAGTTGTGCACATGTGGCTACATACAAATAGAAAGTTCACATAACATAATCAAACACCTAGCAAACGCAATAAAGAAACCACACAACCAAGCAAAAATGCACATCTCATCTCATATCATCTCATTATGGTAAAGGAGAGTAACTCAGGCCGAACCACATATGCTATAATTTATCATCAGAAAATCAGTGAGATTGAAGTATACACAGCCATGAAAACAACAAAACAAATCTATTCTAATAAAAAGGCAAGCTCAAACAATCTTAATATGGTTATCGCTAACCCAAATTCATGCCAAAAGCAGCAAATTTTTATCACAAATCTTCAATGTATATTACATCTAATTTATTGCACATACAACTATCCTTCTAATACATAATGAGAAATGTGTCTTGTTAAAGTAATGAGTAAATAATAGATGATGTCTTTGAAATTCAATCAGTCTTTATTAGATATCAACTAATAAACAATAGTAAAATGTCAGCAGAAGAGTGTGGTTAGTAAAAATAGTAGAAAAGGGGGTAACTTGATCCAATTTGAATTGTGGAGGTGAGGAATCTTTCACAGACAAATAGGTGAGGTTGAGGAATCATACAACCTGTTTTTGTTGTACAACTTTGAGGTGTATATGGAGAAAGATTCATGAAAAAAGTAGTAGCAGCTCAAATACAGGATGTATGGAAAAGATGATCTCTAATTAAGTCAAATTGAGTCTAACTTGTATAATATAATTTGGGTTGTAATTGAAATGCAATCGGAGCCTCTTAGTAAACAATCTTTTACTTTTTAATCCATTTCTTTTGGGTTAAGTAACTGTTGCCATTCATATTATGAAGACTAATCATCCAATACACAATTTACCATACTTTATGAGGCAAAGTAGAACTATCTTATATAAATTCATTACCATAAAATTATATATTAAAATGTGGTCACTATGATAAAAGGCTCATGTTTCAAGTTAGATTGACACCTGCCAAAATTGCCAAACGGGTTAATGCGAACATGTAGAACTACTTTCCTTGTCATAGTAATTTGACAGTAAGAATCTCCAAGACATGAGAGTTTCATTCTAGAGCACATGAGCCTTTTATCATAGTGAAATTTTATTAGATAGTTTTACATGTAATTTATCATTCCAAACATGGGAGTTCAAGCATATAGGCAAATAATTCATATATTATAAAAGATCGTTCAAAGATATTCACATTTATTCAAGGACCAATCCCAATTTATAAAACTCCAATATAAAATTGATTAAAGGAAAAAAAATACCTTTGGTTTGATTGATGTCTGCTACATGAAAAAGTAGAAAGCAACATAGCATCAATGGGATTGGTAGCAGAATAAAATCAAACAAATAAAGAACAATAGAAAGCTTAATCATTACTATAACCCTTTTGATTAATTGTCATTACAACAATAGAAGGCTTATAATTACATAATGACATTAATTCAAATTTCTAATCAAAATCTGAGATTAATCATTACAAATATTATTAGGCTTCTCTACGGTGATGTACGTGAGGAATCGCTTTTTGATTTTTACATTTAGAATCATTATAAAACTTAAATATTTTACCTTATTGAATATTTCTTATGTTAGCTACCAGGTTGGTTCAACTCAGCAAGCACACGTCTGCATCACCTACCAAACTTTCCTCCAAGCGTAAACCTCATCTCTGTTAGTTATTTGTAGTGACCATAAATATAAAAAAAGAGTTTATTGCAATAATGAACTTCAAATCTTCTACAAGTTGCAAGTTTTGTGTACTTTTTTAAAGAGAAAAAGAAAATAAAAACAATGTAGAAAAGGAAAACCAAAAGAGAAATAGATAGAAGAGAAGAGAATAAGTACTTTTGATTCTTCTTCTTAGTTGAGAGCAACGAAGCTTTAAGAAAAGGATATGTGTTTCAAGTGAGAGTATCGACTAGGCTGCACTTTATATAAGAGTATTGATGTTTTGGTACAATAAAATCAATTTGACTTAAATATCGTTTTCATTCTCCTATTTATTTTTTTTTTAAATTAAGTTGTATTCCCCCTATTTGCAAAATAATTTTTTGGTCCCCTCTTATTTAACTTTTTATCAAAATTTTGGTGTCTAATCTTATTTTTTGATCATTTTATTAAGGATTGAAGATTTGTTAGTGTTCAAATAAACTTTTCATCCTTAAAAAAATTATCAAAATTTGTTTTCTCGTTCTTGTAAAGAAAATAACAAGTTTGCGATCTTATTAACTTTTTCAACATATGATTTTAATCCCTGGTAATAAAGACAATGCATTGCGATGAAATACTGATTTGAATAAATAATTATAGTAAAAAAGCAAAAATAGTGAAAATACTAAAATCATACTCCAGTGGCTTCATAATTACAAGCTCATAAAGTAGATTACATTATTAAACTATAGGATTTTGTTGAAAATATTTTTTTTCTTGTTACAACGAGCTTTTGTTGAAAAGATTTGATATATGATAAGTAAAATAACTTCGCATTTTAAGTGATATTTCGAGTTGAATCATTGAGATAAAACGAAGCTCATGAAACATTAAAATGTATCATTGAGATGAAAGAAACTCATGAGACATTGAGATGTATCTTGAGTATCATTTTGACTTTTGAGTATTACTAAATGAATAGGCATAATATCAGTAAATGTAAGGAAACAATTTGAAAGAAAACAATACATCTCAATAAATAGGCAAGCAATAGAGAAGGAAACAATATTGTATTGTTCACTTACTTGTTTGAAACATGATCTTCCCCTATTGGTGGGATTTAGCGTGGGAAAAGGGAGTTGTTTCCCACCATAGGAAAGTAAATTTTATCCATTTGATCAAATGAATAACACACTCTTATCATACTCCATCAACATCAAATTACCACCACCTCCAAAAAACTCTACCCACATAGACATTCAATTACTCCGATTAAGTTAGCAGAGGCTACAAACCATTAGCAATAGCATCTCACCTACCACCACAAAATGACAACCCATTGGTCATTTCCATCTTCATCATGTTATTCTTAAAAAAAACCATACCCAAAAAATTATAATGTTGTTCTTAAAAAAAATACCTAGAAAATTAGATGCATAAACAATCTTCACGTGATGCAATAGAGAAGCACAATTTTTATGGAACATGCAATTAAAAATAATCTTCATGAGTTGTAATCTAAGAACAAATTAAAAAACAATCTTCATGGCTTCAATCAAAGGAAGCCAAATCCATTGTTTATGTTTGTTTCGTTAACATGACATTTTTAAGTGGCTTCAAATTGCAATGGATCTTTCCTATGAGGTTCCATTCATATGGCTATTGAAAATTCCTTATGTTTGTAGCTTTAACATTTCAACTCAACAATATTCTAACAATCTAGCTTTTTTTATTCTCAGACTCATCGATTTTTATTTGTATGTGTTTTTGGGTTCTTACGAGAAAGACCATGAATCAATATACTAGATCTGTGAAGAAAAAAGAGGGTACCTGTGAAAGATATTGAGAGACCAATTTCATGTCAAACTTTGGTGAGGTGGGTTGTTGACTTGAGTGTGGCGGTGGTGAAATGAGAGAGATGGTAGTAAGGTTGAAGATAAAGTGTGGAAAAATATAATGTGTGCAAACTATAATAAGACCAGTGATCCTCTTTAATCTAATGGTAAAGATTTACTTTTCTATGGTGGGAAAGAACTTCCCTTTCCCATACTAAATCTCACCTCCTCTATTGAGTTTCATAATAATTAATGGATGTATAACTGTGAAAATTATATTAAAATGATAAAGAAATATGTTTGATGAAATTATTAAACCATATGTTTTTGTTGGAATTTTTTTTTTGTTACAACGACTTTAATTAAAATCCAATTCATAAAATTGAACATTAATAAAGTCTGTACCACTTGTAAACATGGAAATAAAAAGATGTTTAAACTACAACGACAAAGGAATACTGAAATCATAAAATGGTACTAAAAATAGAAGAGTTGTCTCCTAGCTTCCTTGCTTACTCGTGACTAACATGATAAAGAATAGCGATCTTTTTAGCCTCCTAGCTTACTTCTTATAATCAATCAGATGAGAGTTGATTGACATGATATACTTTCCATAATATTCAATTTTTCTATTAAGTTCTTCCATAGTAATCACCTTAGCTTCTACACTATCATCATTCTGTTGTTGTTTTTCATTCATGAGAGAGGGGACTTTTTCATTCACAGCAGGAGGGTTCACAAGTGGAGGGACTTATTAATTCACAACAAGAGGGTTCAGATGAGGGACTTCTTCATTCACCTTCATTCACAATAGGAGGGTTCACAAAAGGAGGGACTTCTTCATTCACAGGAGGAACAACTTCATTATTCGGGAGTACGTATTTTGCTGGAACAAGGTCACCCATCCTCAAGTTTGCCAGAACGGGATCCTTTCGCATCTGTGACCATTTTTTCTGCATCTAGTGATCATCTAGCCAATCTGAAAAATGGAGTGTGGGGTCAATCTTCATAACATCCTATTTCTTTCCGACCCTGGTCACATCTAGAACCATCATGCAAGCAAGTTCTGGGTGAGTTCGACTTTAGTTGAAATAATTTGATATATGAGAAGAAAAATAACTTAGCATTTAAAGTCATATTTTGGGATGAATCATTGAGACGAAACGAAGCCCATGCGACATTGAAAGGTATCATTGAGATGAAACAAAACTCATGAGACATTCAGATTTATTTTGAGTATCATTTTAATTTTTGAGTATTACTAAATGAATAGGCATAATATCAGTAAATGTAAGAAAGCATTTTGAAAGGAAACAATACATCTCAGTTTGTCAAACAACGTTAGTCAATTACCCCCACTCAGTTTGTTTTGGCTTTTACACCCTATGAGGTGGTAGTTAACTCTTAATTGACTTTTTTTTTCTAAAATTTCTGTCATTATAAAAGCAGGCAAATATCCCCTTAAATTTAACACTTATGTGCAAATACCCCATCAAATTTAAAACTTATATGAAATTACCGTCTGAATCATAAACTAAGGAGGCGTGACTGCTCGATGTACACATCTCTTGTCATGACAATGATCAATGCTTCTAATATAGGAACAAACATCCTAGAAAAACTAGGGTTCATATATAGTATAAATATTGCTCTAGTTGAAAATGTGCCTCAATATCTAAACAAGTAACATTACAATCATTGAATAATCAACTTGCAGTTATTAAATGCATCTCAACAATGTGACATCTATCACAAACTCTTTAGTTTCAAGTTTATATACCAAATCTTTAAAATGTCAGTGTGAGTGTCCCTTTGATTTTTCTTTATCCCACAACTTTTTTATCAGCTTATTGTTGTTGTGATATTAAAAAAACATTGCTGTTGGATCTTAGTGATCATATATCAATTGGCTCCTAATTTGATAACTTTTTTTTTTTTTTATGATTTGGTTAGGGTTAGCTTTTAACTTGTTGAAAAGTTTTCTCTGGTATGTAGCACTCTATTACCATAACTTAGTTCCCTTGCGCAAAATTTGAAAATTGGATTGGAGATGCCTTACCCTCTTGCAATTTTATTTTTATCTTTAATAGCTAGCTATAGCTTGTATTTACTTGTGTCTATCTCTCCTAGTATATATTTCAATTAAATGGCATAACCATTATCATATGATTCACATGAAAAGAACATGTTAGAGAATATTTTGTAAGAATTTGATATCCCTCGAGGCCTAGTTAAGTTTTATGATTCTGGGTATAATTTGTACATAAGTTTTAAATTTGAGGTGGGTGTTTGCACATAAGTGTTAAATATGAGGGAGTGTTTGTCTTTTTAGACAAAAAAAAGAAGGAAAAAAAAGTCAATTAAACCCCTGTGACGTGGAGGTGCCACATGTATAGTTAACTGCCATGTCATAGGGTGTAACAACCAAAACAAACGGAGGGAGGTGATTGACTAATGTTTCACAATTTTAGTTTTCTTTTTAAGTTTCTTAAATGTCGAGGGGGGGTTGACGAAAGTTACAATTTGAGTTTTTTTTTGTCTATTCACTCATTGTTTTTGTTGTAATGAGACTGACCATATTGCAATATAGACTGCCAATTGCTAGTATTTACGCTCATATTCATCCATCTCATAACATCTTTCCATACAACATCATCATAATCACGAGAAAAAAAAAAGATGAGAATGAGTTTCATTCTCCTTCGTACACAGAATGGAAACCTGATCGCATTGGATACCTACTTAAAGCATCCTATCACAAGCTGACAATCTAGCATGAATAATTAACCAAGAAACAAACAAACATTTTGAGAGGCTGGATTATTACATATCACTTTTCTCTAACCAACCTCTGCAAACTCTCCTCTAGTCCTCTTAATGCATTATACATTATCTTAATAGAGAAATTAGCTTGTTGAAATACACTGCCATTAATTAACACTTTGAAATAGTCTTTGCTGCACCAAAGACTTTTTTTTATTATCCACGAAGCTTGTGCATGCACATCCATGAGTAGCACGTTCCTCCCCTTAGTGTAACATTCATGTACCCATTTTTACCCATAAAACATCCTTCTTGCCGGTCAAGTTCCAAAGAAGTTTACAAAGCTATATAACATTAATATATGAAAATTTGTTAAATGATATAATTAGAATAATTTAGCCCAAAATCTCCATCATCTTCATATATAATATTGTTTCTACAATAGTGGTATATTTCCTATTTTAATGGGATCTAATTTTTGTAATTAAAAATTAAAATAATATTATTAAATGATAAAATAGTTTAAATGTAGGGTAAAATAAGTATTCAAAAAGTTAGTACAAACTCATATTTTAAACCTATTTGTTTTATGTGGCTTAATTTTTTTTTTTTTGGCTTCCCTAACCAGTGCCGGGAACACTGGTTAGCATTACATTTTTTATATATATAGTATAAACATAATTAATTCTTCCTCATAAAAATTATAATAATTTAAAAGTTTTTTTTTAGGAATTAATCTGTAAGTTCAATAACCTGAATTTTTGAAAGTTAAATATTGATTTTATAAAATAAACAAATTGAATTTGAATAATAATATTAAGAGTGATTAATTCAAAGTACAAATATTTTTTTTAGAAGGGAAAATACAGGTAGTTGAACATTTAAAAAAAATATTGATATAAAATCTAAAAGTAATTAATTAATTTTTTTTTGACCGAATCTAAAAGTAATTAATTAATTATTTATAAAGTTACCATATTAAGAAAAATAAAAATTATTCAAAAAATAAAAATAAAAAGTTAGGTTGCGTTAATGTAAGAAAAGTTTATAGTATTTTAATATTTTTTTGATCACCATGTTGATTATATTTCATGATATGATGATATAAATAAAAAAGTAGATTAATAATATTATTGATTATACTGTTACCATTCTCATCTGCCACTGTCAGAAAACTCCTATTCATCGAAGAAATCGGATCCATTTCGAAACCCTAACCCGAACCCGATTCAACATTCACCACCACACTCACTTCACGATTCTCTCTTCCTCCCATTTTTGCACTGTTCTAAGCTTAATTTTACTTAAGCTTCTTCAAGTACACGTGGCGATCTGAATCTTCTTCAATTTCCATTTCAGCTCCAAAAACCTAGTTAGTTTTTTTTGTTTCCTAAATTATGCTTATATCTATTGAATCTGTTATTTTTATTGTTCTTATATTGTTATTGGTGTTGTTTTTATTTGAATTAAGCATAATTTTAATTTTGGGGGTTTTTTGTTGCATATTTTCGATCCCTAATTTGATATAGTAATTTTTTTACTTTGTTGAATTTCGATTAATTTGCTTGTGATTTTCAAACGAAATTATATATATTTTTTTAACAAAAGTGATTTTTTTTATTGATCTATAAATTGAAACTGCTTGATTTTTTTTGAAAATTTTAGGAACAAAGAAGTAAAAGTCAAGTTAGAAATTTACTATTTTTATCTTTTGTTGTTTTCTTAGAGTAAAGATTTTAGTGTTCAAATTTGGGTTTCATTGCAACCTTAAAAGCATGAATTTTATGTTGATGATTGAAGTTTGTTTAATTTAGGATTGCATTTATGTATGTTGATTTTAATTATGCAATAAAATGTGAGCTTTAACTGTTTTTCTTTTGTTTTCATTCCTAATTCCCACTTTGTTTGCAGGCTGTGAAATGAAGTTTGAAGGGTTATGTGGGGTTTAGCTTTTGTCTGAAGGGTTTTGTGAAGTTGTTTGGATGGAAGCAAAAAAAGAGGAAGCACTTAAAGCAATAGAGAATGCTGAGAAAAGATTTGCTCATCGAGACTTTGTTGGAGCAAAAAGTTATGCTTTAAAAGCGAAAACACTGTGTCCTGGACTGGAGGGTATATCTCAATTGGTGACCACTTTTGAAGTTTACATTGCCTCTCAAGTTACATGTAATGGTGAACTAGATTGGTATTCTATTATGGGTTTAAAACCTTCGACAAATATAGAAGTTGTGAAGAAACAATACAAGAAGATGGCTGGGTTGCTCCACCCTGATAATAACAAGTGTGTCGGAGCTGATGGGGCGTTTCATCTTGTTTCTGAGGCATGGGCTAGGCTGTCTGGTAGTTATGATATGAAGAGAAATGCACAATTGAGTGCTGGGAATGGAGTTAATCACAAGGTTTTGTCTTCGGTTCATGCCTCTAGTGGTAATCAGGACACTTTCTGGACGATCTGTACTTCTTGCAAAGTTCAGTATGAGTATCTGCGCAAGTATGTAAACAAGAAACTCTCTTGTAAGAATTGCCGCGGGATTTTCATTGCCGTCGAAACAGCCCCAGCAAATGGTTCGTTCCCATATAGTCCTTGGTCATATGGGTCTAGCAGTGGTTATGGAAGGCATTCATATGATGGAGTTACCTATGTTCCCACTAATGGCGCCTATTTCAATGGTAATGGGGTCACTGGATACCATTCGAATCACGGGTATGAGTATGTTTCAAATGTTCCATATCAATTTGGCTCTGCCGGATATGTCAATCAAAATGGATCAACTACCTTATCTGCTTGTCAAACCAACGGGAAAGCAAAGAGGGGAAGACCAAAAGTTAAATCAGGAGCTGATAGGAAGCATTGCTTGACAGAGACAATGGTCAATATAAGTTCAGATGTATCATTCTCCCGGAATGAACCACAGGAGGTTAAGCCAAGTAGACCTGAGAAGAAAAGGAAAGTTCTGGGAGCCAGTTTAAGAAATGTCCATGAAGGAAAGGGTTCAAAGTGTGCTTCAGAGTTGGCATTGGCTAATGGGAATGGCCAGAGGATTTCCAGTACTAGTGAAGTTCCAACAAAACAGTATTCCATGGCACCAGCTTTTGATGCAAGAAAATTATTGATTGAGAAGGCCAGGACAGAAATAAGGAAGAAACTGGAAGAGATGAAGTTGGCATCTGAAACTGCAGCTGCTGTTATTGAGAGAAAAAAATCTCAAGCTGATGTCGGTCAGGTCAAAGGAGACACATGCACTAAAACAGCTCTGAATGTTTCTGATAATCAGTTAGAACATAGGAAAACGGTTCCAGTGACAATTACTGTCCCAGATCCTGACTTTCACGATTTTGATAAAGATAGGTCAGAGCCATGCTTCAAACCAAAACAAATATGGGCCTTGTATGATGAGGAGGATGGGATGCCCCGTTTGTATTGTCTGATCCGCGAAGTTGTCTCTGTCAATCCATTCAAGATTAACATTAGTTACTTGAGTTCGAAAACTGATAGTGAGTTTGGCCCAGTAAACTGGCTTGTTTCAGGTTTCACCAAATCTTGTGGAAATTTCAGGGCCATGACCTCTGATGTTGTTGACCAAGTTAACATTTTTTCTCATGTTCTAAGCAGGGTGAAGGCCGGTCGAGGCGGTTGTGTTCGCATATATCCCAAATGTGGGGACGTTTGGGCTGTTTACAGAAACTGGTCAACAGATTGGAACAGATCTACACCTGATGAAGTAAGGCATCAATATGATATGGTGGAGGTGCTAGATGATTATTCTGAGGAGCTTGGTCTTTGCGTTAGCCCCCTTATTAAGTTGGATGGGTTCAAAACTGTGTACAAGAGAAATGCAGACAAAAGTGCCATTAGATGGATACCAAGAAAGGAAATGTTACGCTTTTCGCACCAAGTGCCTTCGTGGTTGTTGAAGGGGGAGGAAGCAAGCAATTTGCCTGACAAATGTTGGGACCTTGATCCAGCTGCAACTCCTGATGAGCTCCTTCATGCTGCCATAGAAGCAAACGCTTCGTAGGGAGGCATGGTTGAAACACTTACTATTTGGAAAACATGTCAGCATTCTTCCAAAAATGTTTTAGATTTAACTGTACACTGTCACACATAGTTAGAATCCAATGAGATTTTAACCACACTGACATTTTTAGAGATTGAGATCTTATTTTGCAACATTTCAAGTAACTATTGTTAGAGGTCGAGACAGATTGGCATTGTATTTGCTACTTGTAATTGTATTTCTGGTCAGGATTTACAGGCAAAGAATTAAAATCTGAAAGAAATGTTAAAGTTGTAACGTGACAAAAGTGAAGAAACAGTGATTAGAGTTATTGCCATGAATGAGAAAAATACGCTTTTTGTATTGTCAACATTGCAGTATATGAATTTGTAAACCGTCACCGTATATTTTCTTGGCAAAGTGAAGGAAGAACAACTTGAAGTCCAAACCAATAGAAGAGATGCACAAGTATGGGATGAATTAAAAAAGAAAACATGTAAGAAATAAATGCTGTGTGGTTTCTTCATATGAATATGCAGAAACAATACTAAATTTCCTTTTAATCAATTATGTTTTGTTGATAACAATCATCAGGGTCAGGCTCATTAAGTCCTTTGTCAACAATGATGGGTGTTTTAGTATATTTGTTTTCTTCAGAGGAAGATTCCATATGATCGGGTTTTCCTCTGGTATTAGAATTAGAATAATCACGATCCAACTCTTCAATTACTTCAGACCCTCCCGAATTG
>Ga0315913_1005554_pt1 | contig 15268 bp, 4 predicted proteins | sample MpolsnodulesMG_FD_207736 | JGI IMG/M metagenome (GOLD analysis project Ga0315913, IMG submission 207736) | Medicago polymorpha root nodule microbial communities from Los Angeles, California, United States - small nodules | ecosystem: Host-associated > Plants > Roots > Nodule | place: USA... | reverse complement strand
ATACTCTAACATATAATACATATTTTACATAAACTTTCAATCATATTTTAAGATCTTGTGGTGTACAGAGATTTTTAGAAATAATGTATCACTATTGAACTTTTCTCACTTACAGACTTACAGTTTACATTGCTAAATTTGCGGTTTTGTGTCCTTCAGATGCCGCATGAGTGGTTCTCAACTTCCCGACTGGACGGTCTGAAAGTTTGAGATTTGAGAGATTGTCACTGAGTAATTCCGAGGCTTCCAAAGTTGCAGTTCCTTCTTCACTGGTAGTAGTATTTTCTGGTGTATCAACTTGAGCCTCTTTCTCAAGAGCCAGCTCTAACTCTTCAAGTTCCTCTTCAATATCTTCATCGTTGATATCTGTGTATGATGGAGTTTGCTCTGCAGCCCCCAAAAAAAAAAAAACGCATGCTTAAAATTACAAATCCTAATTATGCATAAATGCGAGTCACAAAAGAAATGACAAAATATACCTAGTGCCTTTTCAACTTCCTTCTGTGAATCAATGCTCTCTTGGAGATCTCTTAAACAGATATCAACGTCTTCCACGCTTAAATTATTTTCTTTGATAGCCTGTGCTCCAATCTGCATAGCTTCGGAAACCTGCTAGCAAAGAATGGTTAATATAATGAACACAATATGCAGTCCAATGTAATATTTTAAATCTTGTATAAACTGATCAATTTGATACAAAAATTAAAGTTGTACCGTTTTCGTTGATTCTGCATCAACAATAACGCCATGTACTTCCTCCACTCTATTCAAAAGTGATGAACATTTTTCTCTACTCTGGGTGACCAACTTCAGCTCCCTTGCATACCTGAGGGCTAATTTTCTGTTCCCAGAATGTAGTGAAGCCACTGCTGATTTTCTTGACCTAAATAGAATCAATATGTTAGGCAACTATTTTTTAAGCAAACATCGCTGCACTGATGCTGTCAACTGGGAAGACAGTATATGATATGAAATAAACTAGTACTAACAAATTTTGACTGTTAAAGCATTCCTCGTGTGAATAAATTTGTAAAACTAATCAAATTAATTTGTCAAATTCTTGTAGTAAACTCATGTTCTTAGAAAAGGAAAACCAACATACTATCACCAAATCTTAATCAGTGGTCATGACAGTAGTACAAAAGTATAACATCATACGAATGAGGATCGACCATTAAGTTTATTATATTCTATACATCAGCAATGTTATTTAGTGTGTTGAGTAATTGTGTTTTGAATTGGCCTTTTGTGTTAAAACGACTTATAACCAAAATCCTACGCTTCGGGCAATTTTTCCCTGAAAATTAATCAAAACCAAATAAACACTTGCATAAAATATAGGGTTAATTAAGTTTTTAGTCCCTATAAATATTCACAGTTTTGTTTTTAGTCCCTACAAAATAAAATCACACTTTTTAGTCCTTGTGACATTTTCCTTAAGCATTTGAAGGACCAAAACTGTTGATGGAAATTTTTGTCAGGGACTAAAAGTGCTGATGGAAAAATTCATAGGGACTAAAAATGCTGATGGAAAATTTTATAGGGACTAAAAAGTGTGATTTTATTTTGTAGAGATTAAAAACAAAACTGTTAATATTTATAGGGACTAAAAACTTAATTAACCCTAAAATATATAATAATCTACTGCGGAATAAGAAAGGGAAAATGTTTCAGTTTATGGAGGAAGCTTTTTATTTTCTCTTCATTATCTTTTAATTATTTAAAAAAACCTGTCAGGATACATATAGAAGTATAACAATTCATACAATACAATAAACTTACAATTCACAACGCCTGTCAATCACATCTAATTGTTGCTGAAGCTTCTCAATTGTCCAAATCAAGTACAGAACATCACAATCTAAATTAGAGGCACCGGATAATGCTGCTGCTGAGAGTGAAATTTTTACCCCCTGTCAAATTAAAAATGGAAATAAGACAAGCAATCCAGGCATAAGAATCAAATCAGTATTGATCAATGATAATTCCTCCCAAAGTAAGGGAACAATCCTGTCAGTATTAACGATTATCAATTTTACTACCAATTTACTAGAAATGTTAGAAGTTATTGGATGTCCCACCCAACTGCAACCTAAATGTGATATATTTGAAGAAAAACGCTTGCCCAAATGACAGAATACTAAACAACTGAATTTTTCTGATTGTAAGATTAACTTTAGAAAATTTATGTACCTCTACAAATTCGTTCTTAAGGACGGACAGATACTGTGCTGTTCCACACCCTGACAGATACCTCAACATTACAGAAGCTTCATCCACCCCTCCGCATATCTCCTGAAATTTCTTCATCGTAATGATACAGGATGAATTCCAGTGACTTTCTGATAGATGTTTGACAACTTCAGCAGCCTTATCCTACATATGAAGAAACAGAAATGTAATTCGTGTTATAGAATTGAAAGCATCAAGCATACTCAAACAAAGGAAAAGTTGGCCCAAGTCCTGCAAGCTGCAAACTTAATTAACTTGCTGGCACCAGCATTGCATGAAAGCAAACATGAACAGTTGCTGATACCAGGTATCATAAACCATGGAAATGAAGCGACGTACGCAATCCTCATGCTGTAGAATTACTAAACAATTTGAGGTGTATCCAACTTAAAACCAGAAATGTATAAGATAATAAACTCCCAGAGAATAAATTTTAAAAGTACCAACCCTGTACTTCAAATATTTATAAGTAATTCATTCACATGAAATCTGTCTGGCACCTATGAAGCACTGACACAAATACGACACTGACACTTCTACAATAGTAATAATAAGAAAAAATGGAAAAATTAAATGTAACTACATCTTTCACTTCAGTATGAAGTGGTTGTGCTTCATAGTTTGGAATTATAATAGGCTACAAATTCAAAATTGACCAATCATTTGGGGTGTACTATCTTATTAGAATCTTTGACTTTCTATCTGAAAGTTGTGAGTAACGGTAACAGATATCAGACAATTGATATCAAGAATATATTGATCAATGTTAGAAGTGTTTGATTTATCCAAATTGAAAGTTATCAAACAATGCCAGATTTCTCAGAGACCCTGGATGCCTCTACTGTGTACAACGCGTAAGAATGTTGACATGGAACCATTCTTCCATGAAAATTTCAAATGAACTCTACAAGGGTGGCCGGAACCATGTAATATATGTCGGTAAATCTTAATTACAAATACACAAGGGAAACCAAACACGCATGCATAAAATAAACAAAAGGAAAGCAAAAAACAAAACAAAACAAAAGAAGAGAAGCTCTCGAAATAAATGGATTGCTAGCAACCTTAAGCATAGGAATTAGGACCACAGATTCTTCAGCCATGATATCTGGTGTAGCTGGTCTGATTAGTAAGTTGGTCATTTTTCTGACTAGTTGGGAGAATCTTCCACTTGTTGGATCAACAAGATCCCCAGGTCTTGTGATGTCACCTTCATTATACATTAGAGACTGGAAAATGATAAAATGTAAAGACAAAAAACAAAACATGAAAAGGGCATGTTTGAATGCAGCATTTTGGAGGGAATGATTTTTTTTTCTTTCTAAATTAAGAAAGTTATAAATGTTTCTAGAAATAAATTAAGAGTGATCGAAATGTTATATTGTCATTCATCCTGTTATTCTGTCAGTAAGTCAGATTTTAACGAGTTTAATGGAGGTTAAGTGACAGTGTAGAACTATTTTACACCGAACATTCAATGACAATTCAATGCATTGCCACATAAGCCCATTTTAAAATTTCATTTTAAATATAACCGTTAAATAGTTGAGTCCAATTGGTGGTCAGTCTAAAAACTACGAGTTTACGCTACAGTGTGTATCCATTTTTTTTCTCATTTTTAAAATCTCTGATATATACCAAAAATCAAAATATAGTCTTAGTCCTCTAAAACACTAGATCCAAACATACCCTATAAATTAAATAAATGATTTTGGGAATCAAAATAAGTTTAAGCATCATGAATTGTATGTAATTGTAAGAAATAATCTGTAAAAAACCAAAAGAACATGCTCAAGTAACACTTACCAGTACATCGTCGATACACAAAGGGGTTAAACCTTCTCGATTAAACCAAACATTTTTAACCTAAAAAAAAAAAAAATAGAGGTAAGAATGAAAAATGAAAGAAAAAGAGGGAAAATTGGAAAAACCCTACCTGAGAAGGTTTAATGAGGAGGAAACGAAAATGGGTAGCGATTTTGATGATTAAATTTCTCCAGAAGATGAAATTGGGTTGCCAATCGGATCTTTGACCTGAAAAAGCTTTGAATCGAGCAACGGTGGTTACTTCGTCGTTCCAATCGGGAACTTCCTTTGTTATGAAATCCCTTACATTCAAATCCATTTTCCCCTTTTCTTCTCTTTGCTCTGTGCTTATCAATTTGTTCAAAAAATTATTTAAATAAGAGAGGGAAGAAAATGAAAGAGAGAAAAAAAAAATACAAAAAGTTATGAGGGGTACGTGTTGTTTTTGACAATTGGTTAGTACAGTTGAGTTCAATTTATTTCTTTTATTAAATCATTTAATATGAATTTTAAGGGATTTTTTTTGTTTTGAAAAGGACGAAATAAAATATATCATCAGGCAAATTAAGTTCTTTCCACACAAGGTGAGTCCAACATCAAAGTTAATACAAGCAAGATCCGAAGAGAGAAAACAGGAAAATTAAATTACAACGATCAAACAAGGAATGTGGTCAAACCTTCAATAATGGTAATCAAAGTTAAATGTGACAAGTTTCAACTTCAACCATTAGAAAGTGTGTAGCTTAAATTTTTCGCATAATGATTGCAAATGACATCCTTTTGCTAAAAAATAAGCATATTTCTCTCTTTCAATAAGGAGTTTTTTCTTTATATTAAACACTCGATTTTATTTTTCATATGAGATGAATCTTCATCTTTTGGATCTCATATTTACTAGGATGGTATTGCATAACAATTTAGAACGATTCAAAAAATCAAGAGATTATTTCTGAATATTAAGAATTTGTGTTTTGCAATCTTGTATTTTACATGTAGAGGAAGAGCAACATAAATCAAACTTTCATCTTCTGCTAGAAACACTTGGTATTCTTGTTTTTTTTTTTTGGTACTTGGTATTCTTGTTTTAATCCCGGTGAAAATATTCATCGCCCATTGATTTATTTTTTATTTAAACCCTCTAAAATCTTTCTCAAATACAATTTTTTTTCCCTTTTGAATTAGAAAGACTTTGTATTATGAAAATAAATAAACTCCTTAAAACCCTCTCCTCTCAAAACCCTTCATCATTTTTTTTTTCTTTTTAAATTCTTAAGCGTATTCCTGTGACTAATAAGATACTTAGTTAGCTTGTCGCACTTTGATTTTTTACCCCCTCTAGGCCCCACCTGAGTGTCATTGCTTTGCCAATGGAGGAATTGTGATATGTGAATTGTGATATGTTGTAGTTTGTTGAAGTGAAGCTCACTATGCCCTCATAGTTTTTAGGTTTAATAGCAGTTTTAACCTCCTAACTTTCTTAAAGTTGCGATTTTGGCCCCCTAAAAAAATATAAAATAGCCCCCTAAGTTTTGCATCTGTGACAGTTTTGGCCTCCAAGGCCAATTTTGACTCGGTCTACGCTGACGTGGCACCTAAGTGAGGTGCCACGTGTTATTTTTTTTTTACCAAAAATTGGCCCTGGGAGGCCAAAACTGCTACAGTTGCAAAACTTAGAGGGCGGCTTTGTAGTTTTTTTTAGGGGGTCAAAATCGCAACTTCGTGAAAGTTAGGGGGCGAAAACTGCTATTAAGCCAAGTTTTTAATCAGCAAGCCCCAACCTGTTTTGCCACTATCAAATCACCTTGCATAGTACTGATTTTTGTTGTATCAAGAGTTGGAGATTCCCAAGCGCCAACCAGAATGGTGTGTTGCCAAGTTTGTGGATACAACAGTTTGCTGAATTAATTTCCTCAATGAATCCTGGAATTATTGTAGCAATGACAATCGAATCAAATTATTTGCAACATATTTTTTATGTGGCATTTAAACTATGGTGCACCTTAAACTATATATATTCTTATTGATATTTTAGAAATTCAATGTCAATGCTAAGAGGAAAGGAATGGATGGAGGAAATAATACTAGCAGCACAATCTCAACAACAGTCTCATACTAATTGAAATTTATATAAATTCTACAAAATTTACTTAGAACTCACGTAATTTCAACAAATAAAATTCTCCTATATAATATTGCTAATACTCCCATGGAGGGAGTAACTAACATTTTCAAAAACTTGCTGAATTAAAAACTCAGCGGCTCCCTATATTCAATTCTTAAGAGAGACCATATGATATGACTAACACTAAAAAATAGTGCAAATTAGATCGGCAAATAATCACCAGAGAAGTGAAAGCAAATCAAGGACTATTATTTTGTTCAGACAAATATTGCACATGTGATTATACCATAACCATACCATACGTGCCGGTGGAATAGTTGTGACGTTAATGAGATTTAATGAACCCATTGTCGTTAGTATTAGATAGTGAAACAACATATGAGCCAAATAGTTAATTAGTTGTCCATAATTAAAGCTTTGTTTAAAAGTGGAAGAATAATTCTCGAGAAAAATAAAATAAAAATGCATAAAATTGTCATTCAATTGTTAAGAAGTTGATTCATATATAGTATAGACATGTGTTCAACTTTCATTATCACCGTTAAGACTTTATTGATGAGAAAATTGTATACATCCTTATGAGAAATTTATATGCATAGTATGAACATGTGTTCAACTTTCATTATCAGCGCTAAAACTTTGTTCAGACAAATATTGTATGCTTTGATTCTTATGAATTATTGAACCTAACTCGCATAAACTTTATTTTTCAAAAAATAAAATATTTCAATAATCTAGAAATTATAGTTAATTAATTGGTTTGTTGTAATTACAAAAGTGGTTGTATTCCCTAACTAGCATCGGATGATATATATTTATTGTGAAGCAGGTTACAAAGACAATGCTCGAATCATTTATCAAGTTTGTACCAACTTATTTTAAATATTTAGGCATTTGTTTCCGTCCTCATTTCTGGTTGTTTGTAATACTTTAGACGCATCGAATTCATTCTCTTTCATCTAAGGCTCTGATGGCATAGTGGAGGATAATTCATAATTTTGGTGGATCTCTTTAACCTAATGATGGAAAAAAATTGTGTATATGACACTCTAGTTGTACATATTAGAAAAAGCCGTATTTAATATATATTAAGAATAAAAAAGTCTCAATAACATGTAACAAAATTTTAAACTTTGGATTCCCACACAGTTTTGATTTATTATTTTTGTAATCTATGCTTCTTAAGGTCACATTTATAAATAAAAAGTAATTTTTTGGATTCATTGAATATCTAATGCATCCGGTTTATATAGGTCAGAAGCATTAGTTATTCAATAAACTTAAAAAATTGTTTTTTCTTATAAATGTGACTGGAGTGAATATTTTATTTTTCTCTTCTCACATTCACCAACTCGCACAATTAATTATAAAAAAAAACTATTGATTGATTCATGAAACTTGTTAGAAAACGAAACCACTTTTCTATGGATTCAACCCCCCTTCGATTAGATTTCACACATTAGAGACATGACGACCGTTTCAATCGGTTTAGATTTAAGTTTAGTATTTTAAATTATAAAATAAAAATATGTCATTTTAAACCCTCCAATCCAATGTCCCTAATGTGTGAGCGTAGGTTCTCCATAACTGAAGGAGTCCAATTTCCTTTTGATCTCTCTCTCTTTCTTCAATGATTTCTCATAGAATGTAAGCTTACTGGGTAATAATATTTCATTGTCCTGTTTCAGAGTATACAAGGACTAGCAGCCACATGCTTTTTTTATTAGTAGGAAAGTTTTGAGGTGGGTCCAGCTCCTCTTAAGGACTACTCAAGAGCAGTAGGACATGGTGTAATTTGACATATCCTTAGGTAAGTCACTTAGAATGAATTCTTGGCTGCTATATATGCACATCGATTATCTAAGGAAATGCAAGACCCCTCTCAATCATATATAGAATCAATTAATTGTTGTCAAGTCCAATTTTCAGCTTCTAGTGATTGGATTGATGCTGATCTGCTCTGCTCATTCATGTTCCACCGACGGCTTCATAGGAACTTTATTTGTCTTTAAACTAAATGGCTTTTTCGAAATTCATTAGTTGTCAAACCTTAGATAGACCGATTAAAGTCATTCTGGTTCTGTGCTTAGAGCAGGAAAGGTTCATTTTGATGGAAGAGTTGCAGTCACATATCACCTTTACTTAGCATGCCATGAATTTGATCCTCTCATATTGTAATTTTCACATGAGATGGAAGGATTAACAACAAAAATTAAATTAGATCATGTTATCTTGTGTCCTAAGACCAAAACTTAAAGCGATCAATTAAGCCAAAATTATTATCTTCGTGAGCATGTCAAAACACGTTACGGGAGAAAATTGTATGAAGCCCTAACCACTTCAATACACCGAACCACAAAACACCCTAAACAAAACAGTCGAAAAAGAAATACTTAAACATCCTCCAAAGCTGCTAAGAGAGTTTAGATATTTTTAATATACCCGGAAGTACAATATGTTCAAACTAATCATAATGTGTCATTTAATATCATCATGAGTGTAATATACATGGTTAAGATTCATGTTGAACGAAACATGGTCGAAAAATTAGTCTATAAAGGAAGACATTTTTTTTAAATTAAAGAGGCTAAACCCTCACTAAAAAAAGTAGAAACTTTTAGGAAAAACGGCACAAAAACGGCATCCGCCAACAAAACATTTGAAATAAAAGTTGCAGAAAATTCAAATATTCTAAAACTAGAATTCAAAGTTAACCTATATTTGGTTAGTTTATATGTAACTTGATTGGTTTCCCGATATGTGTGGGTCCACGTAATGGTTCCCGAATCATCATAGATATTACAAATATCATTCAAAATGGTCATGTGAAAATGAGGGAAGAGTATCATCCTTGACGGAGAAAATTAATCGTCATTTCTCAATCAACAAACATTTTGATTTTTTGAAATCCTCTACTCCAAACAATTTTAAGCCCATGGAATATACCCCATAACTCAGCTTCAAGAATAGAACATGGAGGAACTTTTGCAGCAAACACAAAAATAAATTTCCAACCTCATCTCAAAGAATATCGCCACATGAGGCCAAATTGATATTATAAAATTGAGTTAGACCATCCAAATTTTTTCAAAATGATCAATATTTATCCTAGAGTCGTTAGATCAATTTCAAAAAACACAATTGGTTGTCATCCTTTAAATTATGTGTTTGTGTGTCAGATATATCCTTTAGTTTTTTCTTGTCCCACGTAGATATCGTTTAATCTTCAGTACATTTGCAGTGTTGACTTTTGTTTCTGAGTGTCTATTAAAGATAAACGTATATGGCTTATTGTGGCTGTTAACATGTATAATCTTCAACTTAATTACAATTCAGAAAAACACGAATACTCCCTTTGATTAGTTGGTTCTTTTGTAATCCAAGATGGTGGTCATTATCAAAATCAAGAGAAGAATGAAGTTGACATGTTATATAAAAAAAGAAACTAATGCGGGTGGTGGCTAGTTTGGTTTTTTTCGAGTTATTTTTTTTAAATGTTAGTATCATCCTCAATCACCAAGATCAGCGACTGAGGTAGAAGTTTTGAGTATTATATATTTTTAAACTATTATTGCATTTACTCGGCAAAAAAAAAACTATTATTGCATTCCCTCAAAAAAAAAAACTATTATTGCATTTGCATGTATATATACTATATAATACTAAATTTTTTAAAAATATTCATTTTAGCCTTTAAATATGTGATACGTTGTCGATATAATATTTAAATTTATTAAAATTACACATCAAATGTCTCTTTTGTTATTAATTATAATAACCAAAGAGAAAGTTAGTTTTTGTAATTGTAATTCATTTAAAGATTATTATAACAACTTGTATAAAAAAAAGGACTAAGGAATATTTGGATCACTGAATGTAATTCACACCCACAAAAGGGTGAATTTGTAGACGGGAGAGTTAAACTAAAGAATATTGACGTTACATTTCTTGCATGGATCTGGCTAGCTATAGAGTACTCCCAAGCTACTTAGTACTTACTATTACGATTATTACTAGTTGTCTACACTTGTACCACCTATTTATTCGTATTGGAAGTTTCTCTATTGCAATTGCAAGGCATTATTCAAGATAACGTGTCAAATTTGTTCAAGGGTCTAACTACAAGACACCATCTACAAATTATTTAGATGGTCAAAATCATATGGTTTTCATTAACTTGAAGGTCTCTTTCTCATTGTACGGATCGTAAGTTATCAACTTTCAATTCAGTTCAATTCATTCACCAGTGGCTTCAACTCAAGTGGTGCCACTCTACTTACATGCACATGATCATGTTAATGTTATTGTTAATAATGACTTGTGATAGGGAGATCCGCACGACTAGATCTCTTTTTGAAAAAAATATTAAAGTAAGAAACACGTTCAAATATACATATTTTTTTTAAAAAAAAAATTATATATTCTACTACTATGGTCTATTATCTACATTTATTAAATGTATGGTCCTAATGTCCTTTTCTTGGTGAGTGAAGAAAATTATTCAATTGTAGTTTTATAGAGAGAACAAGACCAACAGCCTCGTTATACAAATAAAATTGAAACTTACTTAGATGGGAAAGTATCAAAGGGCATTAATGATTAAACTAACTGAATAAATTATTCCTCTGTCAAGAAAATGATGGCCAACCTTTAGAATCTTGAATTGGGTAAAGTGTTGGTTGCACAAGTTTCTTTATTGTCATTTTGAGTAGTCTCAAAGATAGTATGGTGAGAGAAGATCATGCAAGTTCAAAGACAAGATTCTTTGTATGCAAAGTAATAACTAGTGTAACAATTTTTTATCCAACAATTAAATTGTTTTGAGTAAAACTGAACTCATCTTTTTAAAAAGATTTTAGATTTAAACTTTGTGAAAGAAAAAAAGTGGTTGGAAGGAAAAACTCACTAAAAATGACATACATAATTTTCCGGTAGAGATTAGTCATTACAATGATGGATAGATGCATAGAACATATGAAATGGCAAAGAAAAAGTGACTATTGTCCCAATTGAAAAAGAAAAGTGAAACTAGTTATGGATATGGAAAATGAACCATTGTAATTTCCTAAGTGCATCAATTAAACAAAGAGAGTAGAAAGAACAAAGCAGAACAATCCTTATTTTGCAATTCTACCCACACCTGAGAAATTAATAAAGACAAATGATTTGCCTCACAAATATGAAGAGACTGACATAAATGTTTGGTGAAAAAACTATATACAGAAACAAAATATTTGGTCACACAAAAACACACAATCTGAAATCCCTTGGAGCCCCTTAAAGTCATTCTTTATGTCAAAAGCCTGCTACACTTGTCCAAAAGCTGCTATATTATAAGATTGAGAAGATTCTTGTTGCTTGGAATGTGGCAATATGTCCCCTAAACCATCAGGGCCTAAATTTGTGGCAGGCTTTATTTCATTGCATAAAGATTCAGATGCTTGATTTTGTAGCATTAACATTGGATTGTGAAGATACTCATTCCACTTGGCTTCTTCTTCTGTTTGATTCTCTTTAATAGAGGTGTCACAATCTGTAATTCCCCAAGAAGATAAGATACTATTCTTCATAGGGAAAGAAGATGAAGACATAGAAACATCTTCTGAAGGAACATCATCAAGTGATGGTTTGTAGCAAAAAGTATTAGGAAGAAATGAGGTATTAGTTGGTGGGAGAATTGACATGATGTTAGAAGTTGAAGTAAATTCAGAGTTCATGTCAAAAGGTTTTAATCCTGTTTGGTTGAACCAATGAGAAGAGTTTGGATTATTTGGAATATTATCAGTGGATGTGTAATTCATCTGAATAGGGTAATTTCCCATCAAATAGTTGGAACAAGAACCTTCCACTTCCATTTCAGTTGCATAACCTTTTAGGACAATTGAAGGTTGTTTTGGCTCATAGGAAACAGCATCTGATTTGGAAGTACTTTCTGATCTCACAAGGTTCAATTCATCTGATTCTGATATTTCTGCTGCTTTCTCTTGGCTTCTAGTTTTTTCCTCTTCCTCATCAACATTTTCTACCTCAGAAAGTGGTTTATGAGTGACAGGGTCTATACCCTTTTGTCTCAGTTTCTTCTTTAAGCAAGAATTCCAAAGATTCTTTATTTCATTATCAGTCCTCCCTGGCAATTGTGCAGCAATTTGTGACCATCTAAGAAAACACATCATATGCATGTCAACAAGGTTTGAAAAATAAAAAAGAATGATCCAACAACCACATAACAATTAAAAAAAACACTAGAGCCTAGCGCAAGTGGTTGATGTGTCGTGTGTGTGAGTGTTGTAAACTCTGGTAAATTGTACTAAAAAATGAAAGGAAATTTTTTTTTATCATAATAAGAAGGATTGGATTTAATTACCTATTCCCTAGTACTGAATGAAGTTCAATGATGAGATTTTCTTCTTCTTGTGAAAATGTACCTCTTTTTAAATCAGGCCTCAAGTAATTAATCCACCTAAGCCTGCAGCTCTTACCACACCTTTGAAGACCTATGCCAATAAAATACATTGACAGGTAAAATTAATCAATAACAATTTCTTCTCTAATCTCTTGATTATATGCTAAGAGGAGATTGAATTATTAAAATTTGGATTATATATATATACCTGCTTGCTTAGGAACTGAACTCCAACATCCATGACCATATTTAGTAATATGATTCAAAAGTTTTTCATCCTCCTCAGGTGACCATAGACCTTTCCTAAGCTTCTGCTTATAGCAACAAGAGTGTCTTCCCATTTGTAGTTTGTTTGTAGTTTGGCCCCTCAAACTTAAAAATACAGTGAAGTGCGAAAGTTTCTGATAAACAGAAAGATTGTTGGATTTCTGCAGCAATAAACAAAGACCGTGACAGGTAAAATATGAGTGAGATAGATGATAGAGAGATAGAGAGAGATTATATTATGAAGTGTTAAAGATGGAAAATGAAGTGGCAGCTGAGAAAATGAGTTGAGGCCCCATGAATTATGTCATATAGTCATTAAGGTACCTTCTATTTATCTTATTTTTTCCTTTTTTGAAAATATACGTGTCCTTATGTTTCTTTATTTATTTTCTCTCTCTTTATTTAAATGTGTATAATGGACAAGTGAAATAGAATACATCATGCATTAAAATCAAATTATTTGTTCATCTAGATTAGATATTTTGTAATGTAATAAAAAAGTGAAATGTTTATAGAATAGAAGGGCATTTCGTCATGCTTTTTCCAATTTTTTTTTTTTATAAAAGTTATTTTATTTTTTAAAGGGAAAAGCTTAATGGTGCTATGATGTATGAGATGACAAATACTGATGAATACATACTAAAAATATAAAAATTATTTTCATTTTTAAAGGGAAAAGCTTAATAATAAAGTTAAATAACTTTTTCATACATAAAAATATAGCGAGTTTTGATTTGTCTCAAAATAAAATAGGATGTTTTCATCTTCCTCAATTTCTTTTATTTTGTTTTGTTATTGGTCCCTAATGACCAATTTATGTTTATTAATATCAAAGTTATGACTCTTTCACATTTTATACTGTCTAACTAGTTATGTCCTTCTATTATATCCAACTCTTATATGTTAATGATATGTTCAAAAAATGACAAGAACATATAGAAATTATGTCCATTAGAAACAAAAAATAAAACAAAATTTTTGGGAAGGATGAAAACACATCAAAATTCGCAATATTTTTAAAGACGAAAAACTTATTTATCCCTAATAATATTGAGTTAGATAGTAACCCACTTGGGTTGACTTGTGACTTTAGAGTGTGATCGTCTCAAGATCTTACATTCAGTTCTCTTCGATGTCAATTTCGGTGGGTTAATTTGACTTCTTCAAGAAAAATATATATTTTTTGGTGTACTCAGAAAAATATATTGAGTTAGTTGTCTTATTTAAGGTTTTTCTATATGAATTGGGGGTAATTTACTCTTATCAAAGAAAAATATATTTTTCTTTATCATTAGTCTTACAATCAGGTATCATTTTCATCTCAAGAACATCAAACTTCTTCATCTCCTTTGTTCAACATGCAATCTACATCTCCTTCATTCTAAAATCCAATCATACTATCATTAGAGGTAAATTACCTCAAATTTATCAAAATGTATTGTAGTCATGGTTATTTAAACCCAAAATTTAAGACTAAGTACGTGACATGGTCCTAACTGTATCTATATCGCTCACTTGTTTTTTTATCTTATCAATTTACACACTACAAAAATATAAAATAAAAAACATTTCTTATTTCAATTTTGCGTGTCTATTAAATATTTTGTAAACAAAAATGAATATATACACATCTGTTTCTAATAGCCTTTTTAAATTGTAGAACAAGTTTTTATGGATGCCAAGATTAGAAACCCTTGCATGAAAATTCTGAGTATAGAAGTGGATCCCCAGTTAGTGAACTTCAAGACCGATAAGTGGATAACATACTCCCATCAAAAGATCCAAGACTTGTGTAGCTATTAGTAATACTCTCATCAAAAGAATCGAGATAAAAGGCTAGTGAAGATAACAGAAACTCCTGTAGGACGAAGTAAATTCTCATCGTGGTTGTCGCCAACAAAAACATTTTCTTGCTCGTCTGGAATAGCGGTAGATTTTCATTTATCGCGTCCCGATGCATATTTAACGCGAAAATGAAAAAGCTATATTTTATAGTTTTAGAGAAAACGCATGTTAAACTTGTATTTATCGCAAAAACAAACATTAAATTTGTCGATCATGAAATGGATTTAAGGGTTTTGTTGCAAATACCAAGGAAAGCACATTGCTCATTCGGTTTTTCAAAGGTGTTTAATTGTTATGAATTCAAACAAACTCACACTAATACTATAATATGTGGGGCACATGGTCGTTCCTAGAATTTTACTGACCTTAGGCATAATATGAGAAAAATGCCCCTTACATAATACATCATTAAATTTTTGGCTTAAAGGTATGTTTAGTCCTTGCAAATAGGTGTCATTTTAAATTTCGTCCCTGTAATCGCTAATCCTGGCGATTTACCCTTGCAAAGTTTAATCATTTAAAATTTCGTCCCTTAACCCACTCAATGGCTGCCACGTCATCAAATTTCGTCCCTTAACCCACTTACGTGGCAG
>Ga0315913_1005550_pt1 | contig 15274 bp, 12 predicted proteins | sample MpolsnodulesMG_FD_207736 | JGI IMG/M metagenome (GOLD analysis project Ga0315913, IMG submission 207736) | Medicago polymorpha root nodule microbial communities from Los Angeles, California, United States - small nodules | ecosystem: Host-associated > Plants > Roots > Nodule | place: USA... | reverse complement strand
TATGTTTCTGCTTCCTTGTAAGGACCGGTGTGAAGTCTTCAGTAGCTGACCTTGCATCATATTCACGAACTCTATCCCATAGATCTAGGCCATGTTGAACGTTCTTGTTGGGATGTACATGTTGTTGTTGTAAAACGACAACCTCTTGAGCTTCTGGTATTGTCATGCTAGCGCTAGCTTCAACAGACCTCTCTACAACAACTGGTGATGCCGGGCGTGACCTAAAAAGAACTTCAACTTGCTTATCATACTCTTTTTCATAAAGTTCCATATCATGTTGAACTCTATCGTTGTTGTGTTTCTCCGGAACGACAATGGATAAAGCGTTATTTTCCTGAGAGCCAACCATCGAGGTAGCCACCAAAGGATCAGGTACAGACCAATGTGTGGCTTGAGTAGGCATTTGGACTGCTGCCAAATCTAGAGGGATGGAAGCAGTTGTATTCTTGGGCGCAGCTGTTGCAGTACCATCTTCATCAATAAAAAAATCAACTTCATCATCATCATCATCCTGTTCTTCGTCGTTTTCAATAGAAAAATTATTTTGATTAACCGGAAGTGTCTCAAATGAAAGTTGCACATCATCATTCATTACGGATTCTGCTAGCTCCAAAACATGGATATTAGGCCGAGGTAGATTACCTTGAGGAATAGGTTCAGAAAAACCTTGCAAGTTGCTGCAAGTGGTACCTGCTGCATCACCGGCTGCAGCTTTGGGGACAACAGATGTTGCATTATTATCGGGGATGGCAGCTGCTGTTGGGGGAACAGCAGCGCATGTCTCAGCTGTTGGTGGGGGGACATCAGCGTGTGCATCAGCTGTTGATGTGGGAACAACAGCGTGTGTCTCAGCAGAGGGGGCAACTGTTGGTAAGGGAATGTAACATAGTGTGCCTGATGAAGAAGCTCTATTCCCAGCACGCGGTGGATTGCTAGCTGCATCAGTAATCTGTTTCTTCCCACGGTCAGGGACCTTGACAGCCTCAGGATTCAACCTCTTACAATTCATTTCATTATGTCGAATGACATAACAGTGGTGGCAGAACAAAGGATGTCTTTCATATTGCACTTCGACGTTAAAAGCAAAGCCCTCCCGTACAACGAGGATTTCATCATAAACACTCTTCGATAAATCAATGTCCACAAGGATGCAAGCATAGTGTCCGAAGGCTCTATTACGTGTTGGTCCATCAATAGATATAGGGGTACCCACAGCGCTTGCAATTTCTTTCAATGTTCTCTCGCGCCAATATTCCTGAGGCAACGCGACAAGTTTGATCCATATTGATGCGTGTGTTTGTGTCTGAGAATAGTGATTAAAATCCTTCGTCCATTAGGAAAGTCGAAGTAGTCCCGGTTGTAGTGAAACTCTACCCGCCGTCCAAATCCAACTAAAGTCATCCGGATGTTCAAATAAAAAATCATAGAAACCGCGACCAAGAGGAACCATTTTCCATTGATGGACCATCTTCCAAATTTTGCCAAGTTTAGAAGCTAAATCTCGAGTGGTGTATGGTTTGTCGCCTTTAGACAATGTTAGCCTTCCACGTAGTGCAAACTAACATTCTGTCAGACCCTTAACGTATTCATCCTGGCAAATTTGTATGGAAAGCGAATCACCTTTGATACAAGGAACCGGATAAGGAGGTTCTTCCGCCGGAAGGGAGCAAAAACCCCCTACTGCTGGCGCAAAGGATTTTGGTGGGGCCGTGATCAATTGTGCAACCGTGACAGAAGTAGAGGCTATTGGCGTAGGAGCAATCCGTACCGGAATTGACGGCAGAGAGGCCGGTGATGTTAATTCTGCCTGCCAATTGAACGTCATTCGTGAAGCAACAGTCAAAGAAAAAAGATGAAGGAAACGCAATCGCAAACCCGAAAATTGATTGAAACAAGTAGTGGCTATGTTAGAACTAGTTTGTCAAATAAGTTGTCAAATATTGTATAATTTTTTAGCAAAAGTTTACGCATAAATATTGTTAATTTTATAAAGCAAGAGTTACATTTTTTTATCAATACTAAAAATTATATAACCATATTTTAAAATAGGGTTAAATAAGTTTTTTTTCCAATAAATATACAAACTTTTCATTTTAGTCCCTCTAATTTTTTTTCCTTCAATTTTTAGTCCCCTAAAAGTTTTTCATTGTCACTTTTGGTACCTCTTTTCAAATAAACTCATATGTAGAATTCATATTTTTTAATAAAATAAAAAATATATTATTTTATCAATGCTTTAAGTTCTGAGAACATGGTTCAGGAGGTCGAAATTATTTTACCAAATTTATTTAACCAAATAATACTTAATGTTTTGGTTTTTTGCGGAGTCAGAAATATGTACGTTGGGGTTCCAATAGAATGTTTTCGTTGGGCCTTGGTGATTTTTCGTTTTAAAATAGGCTCATTGTCCATTATTGTGCCAATAGCCCATAAAATAAAATATCATTAAACCTTATCATGTGGGGTCAAATTTTTTGTAAAATTTCAAAAACAAAAGGTCATCAATAAGTTGCAAGTGGACAATCTCAATCATTCTATATTTTTATTAAGGGTTTTTCTATCATGTGCAAATTTGCACATATTAAGAAGTTTAAAGTAGTAACTTTGACTTGGAACTTGTGTTTTTTATATTAAATATGTAACTTTTAATCAATAATTATTGGTTTTCAATGAAAAGATACTACTTTTAGTTTCCTTAACATGTGCAATATTGCACATGTTAGACAAACCCTTTTATTAATATATCAATGGTTCACATTCACCTTTCCCATAGTGGGAAAAGATTAAACCTTCCCATGGTAAATGTCACCCTCTTTTCTTTTCTCTTTATTGCAACCAAACATAGTGCAAGGGAGTTTATTACAATTTATCACATAATTTATTTTAAGCAACATTTTAAACGTAGTTTCTCTTTGCTGTCGTTGCTTTTTAATTGTTATAAACACCGTATCCGGCTTAATGACGAATTAATCTTAGACCAATCACTTTGTCTATCGGTAAAACATTCAACTGAAAAGAAAAAAAAATCAACTGAAATCAGAATAAGGGGGTGTATTGGATTATGATTTTAAAGAAAAAATTTTGCTTAAAAAAGTCTTAAAGATTTTAAAAGATTTTGTAGGATTTTAATGACTTTCATGATTTTAAAAGACTATCAGGATTTTCAATTTGGATTTCAATGGATTTACATCATAAGATTTTAAAGGATTTTATGGATGTATAAGATTTCAAAAGATTTTATGAATTTCAAGAACTCATTGAAAATAAATGACTACAACACATTCTCTATTATAATATTCTCAATACAAACTCTTATTTTTTAATTTTTATTATGAGAGATAGAGAGAGGAAGAGAGAGAGGAGAGAGAGGGGAAGAAAAGAGAGGAGAGAGAGAAGGGAGAAGAGAGAAGGGAGAGAGAGGGGGGAGGGAGAGGGAGGGGGAGAGAGAGAGAGAAGAGAGGAGAGAGCGAGAATGGATAAGAAAGAGAAAGTAAACTTTTAAAAGAAAAACAATCCCAAGAAATCTCATGTCTTCATGAAAGACTTTTTCTTGTTAAAATTCCACTAGAAAATCCCACAAAATCTATCAAAATCTAATTTATCAAACAATCCTTTGAAATTTGAATGATTTTGAATACCATCAGACTTTTTTTAAGTGATGAAAAGTCTTGATTGAATACCTCAAGACTTTTTTAAAATGACAAAGAGTTTTGATTGAATACCACGAGACTTTTTTTATATCATAAAGAGTCTTGATTGAATACCACAAGCTTTTTCATAATTAAAAAGTCTTTTAAAATCTCTTAGAATCTTAATCCAATACATCCCCCTAAGACTCTAATAAAAAAATTGAATTAGATCATTATTTTATATAAAATCAACCAATCACTTTTGACTTGATTTTTTTAATTTTTAATTGTTTTTAATAAGTTCAATTCTATGAAGCATGGATACTTGATACGATATGATACCGAAACGGAAATTTTTTTAAAATTCAAGATATGATACACCGGGATACTTTAATAAAAAATAAAAAATTAGGCGCAAAACCTAGTACAAACAGACATAGAATAACGATAGGACACAAGATACGATACGCAGGGATACTTTAATAAAAAATAAAAATTAAATTAGATTAAAACTTAAAATACAAAATATGAACTAAAATTAAAAATTAAAAATTAGGCGCAAAACCTAGTACAAACAAACATAGAATAACGATAGGACAAAAGATACGATACGCCGGGATACTTTAATAAAAAAATTAAAATTAAACTAGATTAAAACTCAAAATACAAACTATGAACTAAAATAAAATAAAATTAGGTGCAAAACCTAGTACAAACAGACATAGAATAACGATAAGACACAAGATACGATACGCCTGGTTGTCACTCATAAAAACCAAGGCATTCTTTGAAAACAGAATGTGTGGAGGAGTTTGAAGGTGTTTGTTGTGAGGAAATGTAGTGATGCAGCATTTCAACATGGAGTCATTTTTTCCTTAAAAAAAAGAAATGGAGTCATTTTTGGGTTATGGAAATATTTAACTGAAAATGGTATAATGAAAATAAGAAACGTTTCACTATTGAATTTGATATTGTAACCGACATGGTTTAGGATTTTGTTCTTTTCACTTCAAGAATTACTCCTTCACACCTTAAAAATACCACCAGCAGAACTACTCCTTCACACCTCAAAAATGCCAAAATACCCCCACCAAAAGTTAATTGTCGAGCACTAAATAAACCAGCCGTATTTAACTTATTTACGAAATTAGTTTTAAAACTTTTTTCTTTCATTTTATTAAACTCAATATTATATTACACAATAGACCAACTTATTCAATCAATTAGCAATTTGTATCAACTTTTAAAATATACTCGCTTTGAAACCTAAATGCAATTTAGCTTTTTTTTTAAATGACAAATGTTAGTTGTTAGATACTTATAAATATGAATTTTGAGTTGGATGTTAAGAAGGTTGTAGATTATTTCCATAGAGGTAGCAATGATGTTTCACGATTCAGTGCAATTTTGGAAGAATCTAAACGTTGTCTCAATTTATATTTTGAATACTTTCAGGTGAAGTTTAGTCAGAGACAATCAAATTAGATCGCTCATACTTTATCAGAGAGGCTTTGTTCTTAACTAGTTCTCATATCTTTCATATTGTACCTCTTGTATTTCAACAATGATTAATAATGAAAAGTTATTTTCCCTTAAAAAATTGTTATTTGTTTGATTAATATTTATTTTCAACTTTTTATGACGAATGTTTGAACTTCCAACCTTAACTAAAACCATGAACTCTTCCTTCAATAAACAGTACACAAAGTTTGTGTAATCACTTCAATTTCCGACAGCCACCTCCGGCAGTCACCACCGCAGACAGCCACCACCGGCAGCCACTTCATTCTCCTTCGTGGGGCCTCTGACAGTGCTATGAAAACATCAATCCAACATCACACAAAAACCCACATAAAAAACATAGTTTCTAGATTCTCCAGTCCCCATTTTCATTCTTTCCCCTATCAAACCAAAACCCATCATTCCCATGATAAAACCAATTTTTTACATACAGGGTTTCAACCAAACGGTTCTGATTCAGTCACTTTCGATGTTGCCTGCAACATGTTTGATGAAATGTCTGACTTATTAACTGTTGGATTAGCCACCGAAATAATTACAAGTTTTTCTATACAGAATCGCCATGAAGACGCTATTTATCTATTTTCGAGAATGTTGGCATCCACGATTAGACCGAATGAGTTTACTTTTGGTACTGTGCTGAATACTTCGACTCGACTTGGAAAAGTTGTTGTTGGTAAGCAGATACATGGTTGCGCGATTAAAACTAGCCTTTGTAGTAATGTATTTGTTGGTAGTGCACTTGTTGATTTGTATGTGAAGTTGAGTAGTATAGAAGAAGCTCAGAAGGCTTTTGAAGATACTGAATATCCGAATGTGGTGTCGTATACAACGTTGATTGGTGGTTATTTGAAAAGTGGGAGGTTTGAAGATGCTTTGCGGGTCTTTAATGAGATGCCGGAGAGGAACGTTGTTTCGTGGAATGCAATGGTTGGTGGGTGTAGTAAAATAGGTCATAATGAAGAGGCTGTGAAATTTTTTATTGATATGCTTAGAGAAGGATTTATTCCGAATGAATCTACGTTTCCGTGTGTGATTTCTGCGGCTTCTAATATAGCTTCACTTGGATTTGGGAGAAGTTTTCATGCGTGTGCGATCAAGTTTTTGGGTAAGCTTAATGATTTTGTTGGTAATTCGCTTATTAGCTTTTACGCGAAGTGTGGAAGCATGAAAGACAGTCTCTTAATTTTTGACAAGATTTGTAAAAGGAATGTAGTGTCATGGAATGCTGTGATATGTGGTCATGCGCATAATGGAAGAGGTGTTGAGGCAATAAGCTTGTTTGAAAGAATGTGTTCTGAAGGCATCAAACCGAATAAGGTATCCCTATTAGGACTACTCTTGGCTTGTAATCATGCTGGTCTTGTTGATGAGGGTTTCTTGTATTTCAATAAAGCCAGGATCGAGAGTCCTGATTTGTTAAAAGCTGAACATTATGCTTGTATGGTTGACTTGCTTGCTCGATCTGGACGTTTTACAGAAGCTCAGAACTTCATTCACCGTATGCCGTTCAACCCAGGAATTGGATTTTGGAAGGCGATACTTGGGGGGTGCCAAATCCACCATAACATTGAGTTGGGGGAGCTAGCGGCTAAAAATATTTTGGCTTTGGATCCTGATGATGTATCGTCATATGTCATGCTGTCAAATGCTCATTCTGCAGCAGGTAGGTGGTCAGATGTGGCAAGATTAAGAACTGAGATGCTTGAAAAGGGGATGAAGAGGATTCCAGGGAGCAGTTGGATTGAAGTCAAAGGCCAAGTTCACGCCTTTCTTAAAGCAGACGAGAATAATAATAATAAAAACGATGAAATTGATGTGCTCCTAAGAATTTTCTTGGTGCATTCAAGAGAAAATGAGAGTTCTGATTGGCTCAACAATTATTGTGATTTCAGTGCCATGTAAGTAATGAGCACTGTTCTGTTTAATATAAGGTTATTTATAACATTTAGAGAAAACCTTAGTAGAGCAATTCAGAGGCTTGTAACAAAACACAACACCCAAATCTTAATAATTACTCCAACAAAGGAACATATAGATCTGTTAGCCTTTTATTTAATTTGTCTTGGTACTTAAACCTAACAGTTGATTCCATGTATACTTTATTATGATTATTATCCTGATTAAAGTAAAACAAAAGAACATGTGTTTTTACCATTTCTCCTTGAATTGTTTTGCTTTGGGGTTTCCTTCATTCTCTTGCTTTTGTACCCTGAAAGAAAAACAAATAGCTATGGCATATGTCTCTTATATAAGTTGAGTATTTTGCATGTTGTCTTTTCTTTATTTTTACTTAAATAGTTTTATGATTAAGTACACGGTGATTATGCAGACTATTGCAGTATTGCAGAATTTTTATTTTCCCTTTATTTTTTATTTTTTGCTTTGTCATGTACTCATATTTGTGTTTCTTGTCTGTAAATTACTCAACTTATAAATAATGTAAAAGAAGAAAGTAGACGAATTCGGGGATCAATTGACAACAAACCAAAGCTTTTGCCATGAATGAAAAATGTTGTCTGAAAAATACAAGAATGTGCTGTACAAAATAGCATAAGCCATAACAAATACCTAAGATATATATTTCTAAAGACTCAATCATTTTTTCACCAAAAATTTATGTAATCTGCCTACAAGTTCTGTGTATTGAGTAGCTTACAATTACCTACAAGTTTTCTGAATCCTACAAAAGCTAAGATGAAGAATACGTCCATTCATCTAGGCGTGAATTCAGACAAGGTTACTTCATTGGCAGAGATAGAAGTGTTTGGCGAAGATTCTCGGTCAACAGCAGCTCTAGCTCTTCCAACAGAAAATGCAGGGCGTGTAGGGCTTGGAAGAGTCACTGTGTCACTTACAAGCATGTGAACAACACTTGACATTGTAGGTCTATCTGCTGCATCTTCTTGTACACACAACAGTCCGATATGTAAACACTTCAGATATTCACCAGGTACACACGACTTTTCTACGAATGGATCCATCAGTTCCAAGCCTTTTCTTTTACACCAAAGGTTCCATGCCTATAGTTATATATTCATTTCATTTTAGTTATAATCATATTGTTTTTTTTAAAGAAAAAAAATATGTATATAAGCATAAGATTATGAAACCTACAAATATGAGAAGGCTTTGCCCATGCTCTGAAAGATAGAATTTACTGTTTTTTCTTCCAGTGATGATCTCTAGCAAAAGAACGCCAAAGCTGAAAACATCTGACTTTACTGAAAACAATCCTTCCATAGCATATTCTGGAGCCATATATCCACTGCTCAAAGTCAAAGTATCAGTAAAATTTAATCGACTCGAATTGAAATTGCATGTCACTTTTTTGCTTTCCTTCCAATAAAAACATAACACTTTTCATAAAAAAAAATACTTCGAAGAGAGAGAATAAAATTTTGTTCAGGTGTAGTATTTTAGTTGTAGTGACAGATAAGAAGATAGAAAAAGTGGAGAGATTATTTCATTCGTAAAACTCACGTTTCTGATGAATTCATACAAAGTCGGTTATTAAAATTTGATGCTATATGATTATTGCAGACTCGTGAATTGCTTGTGAGGAAGTATGCATTCTTGTACTTGTTGAAAGAAAGCAAACTAGTTTATACTTACTAAGTTCCCACAACTCTGATTGTATTTGCTTCATCTTGGTCTCCTCCAAATGTTCTTGCCAGTCCAAAATCTGAGATTTTTGGATTCATTTCTTGATCTAATAGAATATTGCTAGCTTTCAGGTCTCTGTGAATAACTCTGAGCCTAGAGTCCTCATGAAGATATAGAAGCCCTTTAGCAATCCCATTAATAATATTTAATCTCTGTCTCCAATCTAGTTGTGCACCCTTCACCATATCTGATGGAATAATATAAAACAATGCAACTCTAAGAATATGAGTGAAATTAAAGCAGTATCCATAAATTCAAAAATTAAACTTCTTGCAAATTATAATCTGTTTGAAGCTAATAAAACTCATGTCTTAGTAAAACTTGTGTCCTAGTTAGCATCTTTTTTGTGTTTGTTATATGTATATTATATATATAGGAGCACACTCCCCAAGTAATGCCTATGTGTGGCAGTCGAGCCCCTCTCTGAATGACTAGCACTGTGTTCCGCTTTGAGCTCATGTGGACTATGTAGAAGCACTGGTTCGCTCCATGCTTGGGTGATCAAAGTTAAAACACGCTTCACTTCAAGAGGTATTCCTAGAATCCTTAAGGTGCTTAATTTGATGTTTGATTTGTAGTTAATAATTTCATCAAGATTGATTTGTGATTAATGATTTCATCAAGATCTATTCATTGGGATTATTCTTCTAAGAGGATTAAATATTTTGAAAACCCCTCCTAAATCTCCAGATAAACACTGCGAAAGATTTTAAATGTATACGTATTATGATAGTTCAAAAATGAAATGAAAGTAATAATAATCAGATACATTGCTGGGGAGTCATACCAAATAGGTGGAAATCAAGGCTTGAATTAGGCAAGTATTCATAGATAAGAAGCTTTTCATTTTGCTCAATGCAGCAGGCCAATAGTCTGACAAGGTTTCGGTGTTGCAATTTGGCAATCAATATTATTTCATTTTTTAATTCCTCCACACCTTGAAAAGAAGTTGTTGAAAGCCTTTTAACAGCAATTTCCCTTTCATCTGCTAGAACACCCTAAAACATTTTTCAAATTTATGAGTAAGTAAGTTGTAAGACAAGAAATCAAACAAATAGATGTATAACAAGTATTATCATATGTATGTTATTCTAATTCATTACCTTGTAGACAGTTCCAAATCCACCTTTCCCTAATTTATATTCATCACAAAAATTATTAGTGCTTTTTAGAATAGTACTCAGAGGCATCATAGGTAGGTCAGTGTTTCCAGTCTCCTCAATGTCAGTCTGATATTGAGAAAATATTTTAATATGGCTTTGCATAACATTTCTCCCTGAAAAGTCGGATGCATTAGATAAATACACAAAGAACAATGTTATATGAACATTACAAATTTGACACCATACGTAAGTAGACACATATAAAAATGCATGGAACACAATTGTCGATGTGACTGAAAGAAAAAAAAGGAAAAAATAAATAAAAAACACAGCTGTATCTTTGTATGATTTCAGTACACCATTTTTGTTGTCAAAATATCATTTCTGATATTGGAATTATTGATATCCTAAGGTTTAAGAACTGCTGAGATTTAGAGCTTACTTTTTCGATGTTTCAAGCACCAGAAATAGTATGTGCTGAAAACCACTAGAGCTGCTACTACTGCTCCAATTACAACAATGATTATTATTATCCATGACCTTGTGCCATCCTTTTCATTAGCTGCAATAAAGAGACAGGACAATGTTGAATGAAATGGAAACACTTACTGTTTTAGGACCTTATATAGATAATTTGTTATGGATTTGGAATAGGAGATGCAAAAAAGTACATCACTAAAACAAGCATTGCCAAGGGTCTTAGCTCAAGTGGGAAGAAAAAACTCTTGAAAACTTTGTAACCATAAATTTATAATATTAAAGTAAGTGTTTTTGATTATTTTGTGACAGACAATCTTGATTTTAGATCGTAGTTACCAGAAAAAGCAGTGAAGGTTGTGTAGATGGTTCATTTCTATAGATGATTGGTAGCTTCTTAGGTGTCAACATTGTTGGGATCTCTAATTTTTAAAGTGATGCCTTTCCAAGCCTCTCATTTTATAAAAATGAAATAAAAATGTTAATGGTTCATATATAGATAGCTTCACTACACTACCTATTGTATTATTAATACAAGAAATTCTTTAGTGTGAACTCTCAAGTTTTGCTTGTGAGTAGTGTTGTTAAGATGTCTATAATCATGGTTCCATTCTTTCACATTAAAGGCCGGAGATTTACCTAGTTGTTGATATTTCATGGTTGTTATTTCGAAGAGATAAGCAAATTTGGTTGCTAAAATTCTTGATAGGTTAGCCACATCCACTACTTTTTCTCAAGTTTTTTATGATGTTTCATCTTGTATTTCCTCTATTGTTTATTCTGAAATGAAATAGTTCTGTTGCAAAAAACAAAACAAAAAATCTAGTGTGTTGAGAGGATCAAATCAAGGTTTTAAAGAGTAGTGTTGTTGAGCCACAGTTTTTCATATTACGAAAAATGAATGAGAAATGTGGTTGATACAATCATAATTACTCTACCAAAAAAAACCTTTATATTGGTCCAATGGCGAACCGTGGACCCAAAACTACGTGTAGGGAAGCTATCTATATATGAACCATCTATAATATATAATTACCCCCCGTAGGTTTAAATTCCTGGATCCGTCCATGGTATAAATATGAAGTGAAAGACAGAGAAATAAAACCATACCTTGTTGAGGCACAGGAGCTTCAGAAACTGTACCATTCACAAAGAATGGCTGGGTTTCATACATGACAATACAACTTGGAGAAAAGATTCTCCACACTTTCTTCTCCATACAACAATTTTCAACATCCTCAAGCATATTGCTCAAACAAGTTCTGCATTCCTCACTAGTAATATCTCTGCTACACTGTACCCAACCATACCTTCTTTGAGTACCATTTATGTTGAACATATGTGTTCCAAACATTAAAGGTGTTTGTGATCCCATTTGTATCAAACCATTCATCAAAACCCTAGCATCACTATCAAATTCACCAGCACTGGTTAAATTTTGTGCTACATCAAACATAGGAATCCTTGGTCTTATAGTAAGGTTACCAAAGAAATTCTGATTTGAGTACCTTAGAAGACAAAAAGGGTACCACAAAATTGCTGATGCATTATTTGGACAGTGTTGTTTGAGCAATCTGCTAGAGTTTTGGACACATGAATGACAAAGACTTGTATTAACATCGCCACGACAAAGGTATTGTCCATAAACCATGTTTTGATTACTACCTGAAGTACTATTTCCAAAACCATTGCTGGAAGCAGAATCTGATGATAGCGAAGAGATTAAATTGTTGAGGTTGGTTTGGTATGTGGTAGAGGGAGGAGTAGAAGATTGGTCCACACAAGCATATCTATATTCAAGTAGTTCTTGTGAATTGCTATTGTTTTGGCCTACAGCAACATAGAAAAGGTATATCAATGTGATGGTAAATAACCATAGATGAAGCATTCTTCTGCTGCTACAATTTCAGTTTCTGATCATTAGTTCATATGTGATGTTTGTGCCTTAGAGGTCTTGATTTCAAAGTAAATATATCAATTTGTATGTGTTTGTTTCAATGTTTCAATGATTAGTTTATAGAAGCATTTGACGTGGATGTAACATGCACTTTATTGTATTCAAAGAATCATATAATCGCTTCCCTGTAGTGTAAAATTTCTGACCATACAAAAGTAAGTTTGAAAATGATAGAATGTTGCTAAGCTTAGACTTTATCAAAAAAATATTGGTAAACTTGTCACAACCTTGCAAGTGGTGATTTATTTAATTGACATTATTCAGACTGAAAGAGGCTGTTGAATATCAGAAAACGTGTTAGAGTGGGCTAGACAACATAGAAAATTTTGATATTGAAAATTGAAAAGTCAATAAGATCAGGTGGTTTGTAAAGGACAAATAGATTGTCCAAATTACTTTCCTCAAAAAAAAAAAAAATTGTCCAAATTACTAAACATGTTTAAGTATTAAAAAAAGTTGTCAACATTTAAGCCTATAGAAAAGAAGAACAAAACATTTTGGAGTCACCACCATTTGCTTTGTTAATAATTGAGTTTACTTCAATCAAACTATTTTTTTTATCTCTCTAAACATGTATGTTAGACTTTAAACAAATTATATATATTAGATTAGACTAGTCAAAATTTAAATAAGAGGTTGTCATAGATAAAATCTTGATTTTCTTTTGATTATATTCACATTAAGAAAAAGAGAGGAGTTTAAAATATATTGATTAAAAATATTTACCATTGAAACAACATATTGTGGCACGTGTGTTAGATATTTTGATCTCTTAACTATTTGATCAGGTTGATGCGTATAAAAAATAATAAGCCATCAAGAAGAGTCAACCTATGCATCAGTTTTTTGGTTCCCAAACATATTCATTTTTAATATTGCGAAACAAAAACAATGTAATGAATATTAGTTTAGTGATTCAAACATTTTCTACGACTTTATTATCCTTTTTTTTTTCTCTCTCTTGATTATAACTACATACTGCCTCATCCAAGGAAGACAAGAAAAATAATAAAACATACAATAATTGACACTCTCTTTGTTACACTTAAATTAATGAAGTAGATTTTTTTCCTAGTATGCCCTCCTTTTAATCCACTAATTATAAATTCTTATAGTTTTGTCCACACTCTCTCTTTTGATAGTGGAGCTAGGAACTTTGATTAAATAGTGGGGACACCATTACAGGAAATTAGTTGGGAGGAAGAGTTGGTGTGATTGATTTTTTGGTTCCATAAAATAAGGAGGAAAAGTTTTTGTTTTTTTTCACGGAGAAAGAGATGAACATGGGTGTTTTTAGAAATCATTGTTGAGTTTAACACAAACTCATAAAACTGGTTTCTTTTTTGGTTCCATAAAATAAGGAGGAAGTGTTTTGTTTTTCTCACGGAGAAAAAGAGAAAGAGATGATCGTGGGTGGTTTTAGAAATCATGGTTGTGTTTAACACAACCTCACAAAGCTGTCTTGTGAGATGAAGATTGTTCCCACTTATAAATATTTATTCATGTCATCTCTCAACCGACATGAGACTCTTTAGCAGGTGGTGAGGTGGGGTGTGATAAAAGTTGTTTGTTTTAATTAAAAGAAACTTGGCTTAAATGCAATTTTAATCCACCTATTTACATATTTTTGAATTTTTTAGTCCCCTTTCTCTTAAAACCAACTTTTTAGTCCCTCTATTATGAAGGTCAACAAAAACTTTTAGTCCCCCTCTAAATTAGATGATGTGGCGCTGATTTGGCATTAATGAATTGGAATAAATATTTTCCATGTCATTATTTTATTTATTATTTTTCTTATTCATTTCAATAACATATTAAATTAAAACATAAAAAATCATTTCATTATTTTTCTTATTCATTTCAACTCATTAATGTCAAATCAGTGCCACCTCATTATGTTTCTTATTCATTTCAATATGTAGTACAAGAAGACGGAGGAAGAAGATGAAAACTTATCTGAACAATCCTAGATCCAAACTGATCGAAATACAAGTTGATGCGGGATAACCCACTTTAGCCATTCATATTAATCCCACAAAATGACACAAAGGTCTCTGTTGACCATTATATTATCTCCACAAATAGCACAAAGCAATTTTGGATACAATACAAGTGACCAATAATAAAACCATGACATTATAACCGTTATCAAAAGAAACATAAGAAAAAACACTTAATGAAGAAAAATAAGAAAAAAAAAACATATTCAACAAAGTGATGTGGCAATTGATCATTAATGTTCTGATGTCAGCAGTGGTAGGGGTGCAACTCTTCAGTGGTTATGGGGTTGGGCCGGTTGGTGATGTTAGATTGACTCATCTCCAATTTGCAGATGACACTTTGATTATTGGTGAAAAGAGTTGGTTGAACGTGTGTACTATGCGTGCGGTGTTGCTTCTGTTTGAGGATGTTTCGGGGCTAAAGGTGAATTTTCACAAAAGCATACTGACAGGTGTGAATGTTTCGGATTCTTGGTTGTTAGAGGCTGCTTCGATGATGAGTTGTCGTCGGGGGACCATTCCTTTTGTTTATTTGGGACTCCCTATTGGTGGTGATTCTAGGAAGTTGTCCTTTTGGAAACCTGTTGTCGATCGCATTGTTACTCGACTGTCGTCGTGGAATAATAAGTTCATTTCCTTCGGTGGTCGTCTGGTACTTCTGGAGTCTATCTTGTCCTCTCTTCTAGTTTACTTTCTTTCCTTTTTCAAAGCCCTCTTCTATTGAATATATTTTTTTTAAAAAAAATGGGGGGAGGGGGTGGTGGTGAGGATAGTAGGAAAATAGCTTGGGGGTTAGGAGGGTGAGAGCTTTTAATATTTCTTTATTGGGGAAGTGGTGTTAGAGGATGTTGATTGATACAGGGGGTTGTGGTATCATGTCTTGAAATCGCGATACAGGGAGGAAGGGGGGCAGTTGAAGGA
>Ga0315913_1005548_pt1 | contig 15275 bp, 16 predicted proteins | sample MpolsnodulesMG_FD_207736 | JGI IMG/M metagenome (GOLD analysis project Ga0315913, IMG submission 207736) | Medicago polymorpha root nodule microbial communities from Los Angeles, California, United States - small nodules | ecosystem: Host-associated > Plants > Roots > Nodule | place: USA... | reverse complement strand
GTTATATGTGTTATTTGTATTGAAAATTGAGGGTATTTTTGAAAAGAAAAATTCAGCCCACAAGATCTGAAATGGATAGTATAGATGAATGCTTAAAATAGTATGTTTCTTACATGAGAAAACATTTCACATGCCAACCATAAGTTTCTTACAAAACTAGACTCTTAACCCGTGCTACCGCACGGGTCCTACCGCTCAGAAGTTAATTGAATAAGTCGCAACAATGTAAACATATATAGTTAATAGAAGTTTTATAAAAATTTAAAAATATGTTCCCTTCTATGACAACAATAGCAACAAAATGAAATATATAGAAAGTATTACATGTGAATGACCATTCACTTCTTGCAGTAATAATTCCTATTCATTGCAACCATAAAAACAATTACTGTCAAATGCTTTGTAATGCATTATGACGTTTCCAATTTCAAAAGTTGTTAGTGTCAATCATAAATACCAATAGTTGACATTTGGTGTGGTCATTGGTTTACTAATGAACTATCTAATGATTGAAATAATTTGACCTCTGCAATAATAAGTATTAATTTATCTTTTAATCACAATTGCATATCATTAAGTTTCATAAATATTTGAAATTCGAATTATAGGTCTTTAAATGTGTTTTCAAATTCGACTAGTGTTGCCTGTAAGCTATAACTAATATCATTAAATTCCATTAAGTTCCATAGGAATGACGTTATTAAAGAATGTTTAGTACTTGCAAATGATATTTGAAAAAGAGCAATGCTATACATCAAGAAAGATTTTATCAAGAAAAATTCAAGAATGACATGGCAGAATAATCACCCTTAGATTTTATCAAGAAATTGTCCTGAAATTAATGTTAGCCAATAAAATCTCTGTCTGGCCGGAAATCATGGGGTGGTGGGTGTTATGTATTTTTTTTATGAAATGTTAATAAATGAGACTGAAATCTAAGGGTGATTATTGTACCATGTCATTCTTGAATCTTTCTTGATAAAATCATTCTTGATATCTAGCATTTTCCTTTAGTTAAACATTAATCCATTTTACTTCCGGTTTTTGTGGCAGACATGCAGGTAGTGGTTTATGTGCAGCTAAATTACACTGGTCGAGATGAATTAGTGAAAAACATTTCGCTATGGCAAACAAATTGGCACGTCCAGTGGGACCAATTTGTGCAAATGATTTTCAAAAACTTTTTCAAAATCAAAAACCGCTTTCAAAAGCTTTTTTACAAATCCATCTCTTTGAAGAGATCCGTTTTTAGAATTTTGTTACTATTTCGGGTAACTTTATTGCTAAAAACACCAAGATTGTTTGTGTATGCATTTGAGAAGTGGTAAATCTATGACTCGTGCCAGTTCATCCTCTTCACAATCATCTTCACAAGCACAACATTTACAAGCGACCTCTCCTTTGGGAGATTTAAACGTGCCAACCCCTATGGGGGCAACCATGGTTATGCCAGGCTCGACGGAAATGGGAGTAACCGCTCCTTCAACCGTTTCGACGTCCACTCAAATGACACGACCAGAAATGAGACGGTTATACCCCCATTCACTGTTGGTGTTCCTTTGACTACCAGCATGCCAAGTACTAGTGCTCCTTCAAACATGCCTAGGCTTGATGATCGAAATGTAAATATGCAGAATGTTTCGAGGGAACAACTGTATGATATGCCAACATCACTAATGGCAAATGTACATAATAGTGCTTCCGTTTTTGCAAACCAAGCAAATCCGTTCACAATGCACAACGTACATAGTCCCTCAAGTTCTAACATTTTTGGTCGGAATACTCTATCACCGTTAACAACAGATTCGATGAATCTGTTAAGACAACAAATGGATGAGAGTAACCACGAAATGGTTAATTTGTTAACGCAACAAATTGGTACCGTGTTTAATCCTTTGATAAGGGACGCAAACCGGAGTTACCAAGCTTTAACCACACAAATGGGGAGAATAGCAGATTTCTTTGCACCCCACAACCGGTTTATCAACCTGTTACACGATTACAACATCGACAACCGTTGCCTCAGCCACAACCGGTCGAACCAATAATACAAGGTCAACCTGAAGTGATCTTGATAGATCGAAATGATAATGCCGATGAAGTTGTTTGGAATGTCCAACAACAAAACATAGGAGTACATAACAATATAGCCAATTTGGTCGAAAATATAATGGCTCAAAATGGTTTAAATATTGGCCTGCATAGGCCAAACTTTGTTTCTCTTTTGTCGGAATTGGTATTACAATCTGAACTTTCAAGGGGTTATAAAATTTCTAAGTTCACCAAATTTGCTGGGGATACCAATGAGTCCATTGTTGAACATATCGCAAGATATTTGACGGAGGCAGGAGACCTAGCAAATGATGAGAATTTGAGGTTGAAGTTTTTCCCCAATTCTCTAACAAAGAATGCTTTCACATGGTTTACTACTTAGAAACATTTCATTATATATAAAATAGGGAAATAGAAAAGGAATGCAATAGATTAAACATTGAGGTGAAAACCTCAATCTCATGACGCTTTTTAAACATCTGAATTTTAAACCAAACAAACTTATTCCTTTTCAGCTAATAAAAAATCAGAAATTAGATTTATAATCACATAAAACTCTATAGATCGATACTCTTTTTACTACTCGATAGAGCTGTGTACTTGCATGAATCTATCAAAAGGCATGACAAATAAATAAATAAATGATGTAAATTAGAGGGGCATAAATGTTTTCTATGTTCAAGGCTAGCTTCCTGAAATTAGTAGATTTTAAACTATTTATTCATGTAACATGAAAAGACAGTCGTTGTTCTTCAATATTTGTTCCATTCAAGAATCAAACTCAATTTTTCTTAAACAATTTGCATTTGTTGGAACTTATTAGCCATTGACTTCAATTGTTAATTTGGTTTAATTTTGTTATAATGTATTGTGTACTTTTGATTACAACAGGGTGAACTTGGAAAAATGAATTTTTAGGTGGAATGAATTTAAAGTAAGTAATTTAACGTTAATTATGCTGGGCAACCAAGGAATAAGAAATAAGTTATTTAACAATACGTAATGTGTATGTAATGTGTATGTAAGTATCAGTTTCTCCTCAGTTCACACATTGCTTCAGTTCAGTGTTGTATTGTATTGTGTTGGATACTTGGATTACGTAGCTTGCTAGGCATGTTGTATTGAAACTGAACTAGGTATATAAGCATGATGATTAGGAAGTTTCAAGGAAGGTTCGCATTTGCGCCATGGATGGGATGGGACCCACTGACACGCCATTGTTTGTTTGCGTCCACGTACGTACAAAGCTAGATACTCATTTTGTTGTCTAAGCTTTGCTTGTCCATTATTGACTCCACGGTGAATGATGCATGCCATATATCTCATACCATTGGTTCATATTCTTGCTTGCCTTTTCCATCCATCTTGTTATCAATCCCTATTGGCTACAACATTTTTCTTAATTTTCTAATACATATATATAAACTAGTATCCTACAATTACAATACAAGAGAGCAGTTGCAAACACTTATCATCTTATCCCAACACAACTTCTTATATATACCTAGTGTAGTGTCTTTCTGGTTGGGGTCTATTATTTGTATTATTATTATTAAATACAAATACAACACAACATAACATGGGTGGTTTAGGAAGAACAAGTAGCCTAAGCCCCCTGTGGCTATGGATTCCAATTTACATCTGTGTTGTTGTTGTTGTTGTGTGTGTAAGTGTAAATGTATCAGCTGAGCTCCAACGCATTGAGCACCCTGCTGTCAAAGCAGATGCCACACTTAGCTTCCTCGTCATTGGAGACTGGGGAAGGAAAGGAACCTACAACCAGTCTCAAGTTGCTTTTCAGGTCTCTCTTTTTTAGTTTTGTTGTCCAAATTCCTTTAAGACAGGTTTTTTTACAAACCATTTTTATCATTATTTATTAAAATAAAAAAATTCAGATGGGAAGAGTGGCTGACAAGTTAAACATTGACTTTGTGGTATCAACCGGAGACAATTTCTATGACGATGGATTGACTGGCGTACATGACCCTGCTTTTCAATATTCCTTCTCAGATATCTACACCGCCAACAGCCTTCAGAAACAATGGTATAATGGTCAGTGTGTGACTTCTACTTCTGATTCTGCCTTGCCTTTCACTCTTCTAATTAATTATATATGTGATCGATCTGCTTGTTTTAGTGTTGGGCAACCATGACTACAGAGGAGATGTTGAAGCTCAATTAAGCCCATTCCTTCAAAATATTGATCATAGATGGTTTTGCCAAAGATCTTTTTTTGTTCACACTGGTAATCCATTCATTCATCTAATCTAACTTATCAATTCCCGCATAATCATTAACAGCTCTTTTTCTAATCATAAAAAAATTTGACAGAAATTGCCGAGTTCTTCTTCGTGGATACAACTCCTTTTGTGGACAAGTATTTTCTCAAGCCAAAGGATCACAAGTATGATTGGGGAGGTGTACTTCCCAGGAAGAAATATTTATCAAACCTCTTGAAGGTAGTTAAGTCTCCGTCATCACAGAAATTATTAAGATAAAAGGTGATTTATATAGTTCTTTTTGGCATGTGTGTGATTCTAAACGAAGGATCTGGAAACAGCAGTAAGAGATTCAACTGCCAAGTGGAAGATTGTTGTGGGACATCATCCAGTGAGAAGCATAGGGCACCATGGCGACACCAAAGAGCTCTTAACACACCTCCTGCCAATTCTTGAGGTCACTCATTATATATAACTAGCACTCAAATAAATTAAAAAAATAATGTCCTACTAGTTATAAAAATATATAAGGTGCATCGTCCTTTATTTACCGATAAAAATCTCTCATTTTAAAATGAAATTTGCAGGCCAACAATGTTGATATGTACATGAATGGGCACGACCACTGCTTGGAACACATAAGTAGCACCGACAGGTACGTAGGTCTATATGTTAACTTAATTTAAATTGGACTTGTTTGTTTGTTAGTTTACTGAATCATCAATATCACCTTAATGAAATTGAGTGGCTTTGCAGCCAAATGCAGTTCTTAACTAGTGGTGGAGGCTCAAAGGCATGGAAAGGAGACGTTGATAAAAATAAGAGAGATGGGGTCAAGTTTTACTACGACGGCCAGGGATTTATGTCTGTTGAGCTTGAGCAAATGAATGCCAAAGTTGTCTATTACGATATTTTTGGCAATGTTTTGCATGTTCTGAATCTGTCTAAGGAGTTACATTATGCGATATAAGTAATTAAGGTTGTCAAATCCGCATCTAAAGACGTTTCTGATCTAAATTGTGAAATCTGGCCTTTGTAAGAATGATATCAACAACAACCTTAATTATGAATGTATTTATACTAGGGTTTCCACCCGTACAACGCAAAGATTTTTTGTGGCGTTAACAAATTATTACTCTGAACGTACCACCAAAGAAAAAACATATAATGCACACTTGTTAGACAAATCAAATTATGTTGTCAGCATCAAAATAAAGATGTCATCGTTTAACATGTAGTTCAATTTAATTTAAAGCAATTAGATAACCCTGACCAATAATAATCAATGACTACATAAGTTATAAGTGACACAAAAAAATAGTCTGACACTTAAAATAGCAATTAATCCAAAAAAAAAAAAAACCTTCTTGAAGATAGATGCATGTATTTGGTTCCGGTAAGCCCCATGTTTTTGAAAGGTAGATTGAGAAACTATCCTATCACAAACAAAATGGATAAACAAAACCTAGAATGCATAAAAATTATTTTGCTTAAGTATATTGTTTAATACTAATATGAGAAGAAACTGTTACAAAAATTCATATAGTTTAAAACCATGATAAGCCTCCCGTGTTTTTGGGTGCGGAATGAGAATATTTGAATGAATGGATAAATAAATATTTCATAGATACCAAATGTTATCTCACTATTATTGATTTACAAAAAGAATACAAATTATTTATGTTCTCTCTTCACACAAATTGCATTTATCCATTTGTTAGGTTGACAAATATTTAAACATACATAACACGTGTAAAAGAAAAAAAAAGGAATAACAAACTTAATATGATCTCTTGAAATATAAATCTATCTTCCAACTTAGCTTTATAAGGATTCATCAATTTGAGAGCCTCAATTGATTTTCTTGTCTCATCACTACAACCAACTTGCAATACCAACAATAGCTTTTGAAAAGCTCCAACTTGAAGTGCTTCAATCAAAATTTTTCCCTTCATAATTTTTCTCTTCAAATTTGGACATTCTCCATATAGAACAAACAAAGTACTCTGTAGTTAATGGTGAAAGACTCATGATTAGATTAATGTAATGAAAACATGATCAACACAATGAGCATAGTCAAAACATCTCTATACACAAAACAATAACAAAATAAACTTATGATCTAATAAGTGATTTTCTGAGAAATCTAAAAGTTTGATATGACTTATGAGTATGCTTGATCATCATGAAATTTGTACCTAAGTCAACATGAATTAAAGAATATCCAAAACAGAACTTGTAGTCAGCCACGACCTTTCAACTTCCATTATCAATAAGATGACGAAAATAACTGACAACTAACAAACACAACTTGTGAATCATGTGATACTGAGATTAGGTTTTTAAGCTGAATTTTAACATTTCTATGAACTTTTATGATGAAATTTATATGTACATTGTCAACAAACTTCTCACCAACAATGTACATATATTTGGTTTTGGCACATTTTGGCTTCATAGATCTAAAGTTCAATTTTAATCATCAAATCACAAAAGGTTAAAATAGCAATTTTACTCACCTTAAAATGAAGTCCTTGCTCATAATGTCAATATTTGTAGACTGAGGTAAAGTCATTGCTTATAATATATAGTCAAACTGCTCCAAATAATTGTTCAAACAGCATTCTACTTTACATGTCCATTGAAACAGAAAAAAAAACCAAATGAACAGGTATCAAAAGAGTTCAAAATAGTGTGTTAGTCATATGTGAAAAACTCATAGCAGCAAAATTTGAAGTACAGAGCAAAAGAATGATGACAAAAATTAAAAATCAAATAAAAATTGAAACTGAACAAATAGGAACATTAATGATTTCCTTAAGCAAGAAGCACAAATATGACATGTCAATCTAAAAAACAAATAGCCTTAAACATCAAGGAGTTCAAGGAAGAGAGGTAAAAACAAATAGTAAAGTCTTAAATTGCAAGTCTGCCATAAACATGTTTCTCCTTCATTACTTACTTACTTAAAAAACTGATCTTTTTTTAGGCCTAAAGTGTTGGACCTTATTTCAATTGGTTTTAGAGTTATTACTTGGGATAACAAACTGGATATATGGTTAAACTTAATATATGGTAACATACTTTCAAAATTAGTATAGCTTTAGTTGTTTCACAATTGCTAGTAGTACCCTAAGCTTGATAAGTCAGTTTCAAACTCATACGGATTTAAACTTTGATAAATAAAGAAAATTTTAGTCATGACAATGGACTAAGTTAATCAGTTACAATTTGAGAAAACTTGTACTGATGACTATAAAGTTATTAAGCTATTGATGACTATAGTAGCAACATTAGAACATTATTCAAATTTGGTTGAAGTATCATTTCAAAATTTAGGAGTGTATTCTCATTTTTCTTTGCTAATTTGATGAGAGTGAAAATCGATTTTGTTTGACTCATTATTGTCCCTTTTGCTTTTTGTGTGATATGTGTGATGTAAGCATTGTGCGTGTCAGCATGTCTTCAAGTGGAAATATGTTTGAATTTCAAAATGATAGTGGAAGGAAAATTTGAAATTTGAATGTGTTGGCTGCAAGTAATAGAGCAATTAATCACTTGTGACTTAAGAAGGAACAGTGAAGCTTATAACTATTGTAGACCAAACATGAGTAATCATTATACTACTCTAAATCATTATATCTAAACAACATGATTTAATTTGGTCACCACTTCAATTTCTTCAAACAACTATACCAAGAAGTGCTACAGGGAGATATAAGATTTCTCAAATGACAAAAGCAAAACATGTAAATGAGAAGAAATAAGCTTAATGAGGGATTTAATGCAGACTATACCTTCCTAAAACATTTTAATAGTTATATAACAAAATAATTGAGATGGTGACAAATGATAGTCAAAGAAGAAAGGAGATGAAAACGTATATTTATGGAAAATTCATCAAACAAACAAACAAATCTTTCAAGTTCACTCTAATCAATAATAGTGGCATGAGCAAATCAAAACATAAACACATTAAAATGGCCATATTCAATTCTAAATTTGCATTAAAAACTTATCTTGCGATGACCACCACATCAAATTAAATTTCCCGTTGATTGTCAACTTGCAATTAGATAAAAACACAAAAAAAAATTGCAAACACTAAAAACAGAGTTGCAAAATTGATGACTATAAAGTTATTAAGCTATTGATGACTATAGTAGCAACATCAGAACATTATTCAAATTTGGCTAAAGTATCATTTCAAAATTTAGGAGAGTGTTGGGATAAGAGAAAAAGTAGGAGAGAAAAGAAAGCGAGTAAATTGTGTGTTTTAAAATTCAAATCAACTTACAAATACAGCCAAGATGGAGTGAGTAGTGTCCCTATTCTGATTTCTTTTGCAGAAAGAGGATGAAAAGTTATTGAAAGTGCTGGCATTCTGCAAAAGGTTGCTTGTTATATTTTGACTTGTAGTGTCTGTCTGTTGACTCCCTTGGGCATGGTTTAAAATAATTCTAATTCCAAGTGATGCCATCTGATACATTCAAAAACGAAGCACATATTTGATTCACTTTTCAATAAAGTGAGCATACCATTTTAAATCATGTGATAGCAACTAAAGTCAGCTTCTTCTAATTCAATAGATTTCAAATTAGCAACTTAAGTTCTTTTTAAGTTATATAAAAAATTGATAAGACAAAATATATTCATAACCCAATCATGTAGCATATCATTTAAATATTCCTATTTTTAACATAAAATAAAACTAACAATTAATTGTTTCAACTTAGAATAATACCTATCACCAAACAGTTGTGTTCATGCATCATTTTTAAAATTAATTTGGCAATTATATTACTTTTTGGGAGAAACTATTTCAGTCTGCAATTTAAAAACAAATAAACTAATATATTATAGCTTCAAAGACACTATATAAACCACTATTTGGATAAACAAATAATACTAATCAAGTAATAATATTGGTGCTATGGCAATTGAAATAAAAACAGTGCTAACCTAGAGAAAAGCAAGCAACTTTTCATTCATTCTACAGAGTTCAAATTTCCACTGCACTATACATCTAAGAAAGATTACACATTCAAAATCAATTTACCTTATTGTGCAAGGATAAATTACTTGAGATCATTCACTTATTCCTGCCATGACTGCATGTTTAACCAAAAAATAAAACTTATAGTTAATACCAAAACACCCAAAACAAACAGACTAACAATTCCAATCCAATAAAAGTACTTCATCACACAAATTATATAAACTATTTCAACAATAACACAAAGGGTTAATCTAAGCAAGTGATAAACATTTTTAGTGTGTGTGAACATGATAGATCTCTCTTATTCAAACACAATCTTCAACCATAATTTGAACAATGATATAAAATATTTTTAGTATATTTTTTCAATACACCAAGATATCAAATGTTTTTCATATAAAAATAGTTTGAACAAAAACTAAAACACATGCAACCTGAATTTGACCCCCCAAAATGTTCATTAGCTTCTCTCTCTCAATTCAAGATAGATATTTCCTTTATCTTCTTCTCCAACTCCTGAATTTGAACAAAAGAACAATTAGAAATTTGAATGACCATAATCTATTATATAAAGAATACAAAACAAAATGAGTTATTTCCTTTATCATAGCCCTTCTTCAACCCTAATTTCAATCACTCATTCAACATTCATATCAAAATTAAGCATAATCCATTAGAAAATCCCAAATAAACTAAAACTAAACATTTATTCAAGCAATAAAACATTAAAAAAAAACAGAATATGAAATTAGGGTATCCATATCCAGAAAAAATTATAAATGATTTCTACCTGATTTAGGGTTTACAATGTCGAAACTGAAGAAGCAGCTGAAGAGGGTTTACCATGTTCAATCCTCTTGCCATATGTGATTCTTGTTTCAATCATGATGTTGACGGAAACAGAGAGGTGGGAAACGAAGAAGATAGAAGATTGAATAATCAAAGAGAATATGGTTAGGGGATTTTAGGTGATTTGAGTTTTGAGGTGAACATTGAATCATGATTTGAGAGTCGAAAAAATGTGAGCGAGAGAGAGGTAAGCTTTGATAGAGAGAATGGAAGGAAGATAGTGAAGAAGTTGTGAGGGAGTGAATGAGCGTGAAAGAAAAACTGTGATATTTGAGAGAGAAAGTGAGGGAAAAAAAAAAAGGAATGAAGTTTAGAGTGAACTAGATTCTAAGTCGTGCCATGTACGGGTTTTTGTAGAGTTTCATATATAAAATGTGAGCGAGAGAGAGGTAAGCTTTGATAGAGAGAATGGAAGGAAGATAGTGAAGAAGTTGTGAGGGAGTGAATGAGCGTGAAAGAAAAACTGTGATATTTGAGAGAGAAAGTGAGGGAAAAAAAAAGGAAAGAAGTTTAGAGTGAACTAGATTCTAACCCGTGCCATGCACGGGTTTTTGTAGAGTTTCATATATAAAATATTAAATTGGCTATATTATTAATCCTAGAGTTACATTTAAACTCAGAAACAATCAAACTAAGTGACAATTAAGAGTGATTGACATGAACAAACTCAAAGAAGCAAATTAACAACATTTAGTTTGCATCAACTAAAATTAATATGGAAATAACCAAAAATAAATATGGAGTCAAAGTCATTACTTTGCCAAAACAAAGTAACGATATAGTCTACTATAGTGATTTTTGCAAATAAAAAGTCAGAACAAAAACTTCATGTAATATAACATAGGAGAAATAAAGAGGCCGACAAAATTACAAGAAAAGTGAAGTTTCTAATGAAAAAAATATCATATGGATCAGTCAAATTATCTACAATTTTAAAGATGCAACTTTAATATCGTAACACATCGTTAGCGTACACAAAAAAAAAAAAGAACTATTATCAATAAAGGTACCGCTAATAATAAAAAATAACTATTATGAAAGAGGAAACCGTTAGGGCGGTTGGGGCTTAAAAAAAATGTTTTAGTCATGTATTTCATTTTTGGAAGCAACAATATTTCAACAAAAATAGAAGTGGCATAGTGGTTATAGTTGTAAATTGTAAGCATATGATACTTGGTTCGATTCCTAGCAAACTCTGATCAGATTAGGGCAAACTTTTCAGAACTATTTAACATTTATATATATTAAGATTAAGATGAGAGAGAAAAGATATAAAAAGTGATGTTTGTTGGGATAAGAGAAAAAGTAAGAGGGAAAGAATGATTTAAAAAATTTTGAATTTTAAATTGAAGAGGGAAAATGTGTGAGAATGATATTTTATGTTTGTAGTGTATGAATGTTTAAAATGGTAAAAATAAAATTATTATTTAATCATGATTTGACATTAAGGAGCTTGAGAATTTGACAACTAGGATTGGTGCACAAAGGTGCACAAAGTCATCTTTTTTTCAAAGGTGCACAAAGTCATCTTTTTTTCATTTTTTTGTCTGGAGTTCGAATCTCATACCTTACATATATTATACATTGTTCTTACCAACTGAGTTAAACTCACAGAGACTTCATTATTTGTTTAAAAACACTAATGTGTCAAGATAGGGAGACATGATATGACTCCATTGTCCTTATTTATCCTATCTTGACTTTCCCTTGTAATTTCTATCCTGAGTATAGGCTGGGTTAGAAATTATCCTGATGGGATCAGAAGATCATTCCTTATTTATTATCTTGATATTATGTCATTTTTAAAATAATGATAGCCTGTATTTTCTATTGTAATTAATAACATGTCATTTTTACATTATTTAATTAGTTACGAGGGCAAATATTTCATTTAAGTATAATGATATCCTGTTTGTTATCATGTGTGCATCAAACACGTGATATGATTAATGTTTATCATGTCCTTATCATATCTTATCTCTATCCAGTTTTATATCATATCATGTCTCTATCCTATCATGACCATCAAACGGACCCTAAAAAAAAACAACGAGTCTTAATCAATTATGAGCACTCAAGAGAAAACGATAAGTCCCAACCAATTATGAACACTCAAGACTTTGGGTCCCAATCAATTTTGGGCACCACCACAACTATGAATTTATGTGTGTGACACCAGGCTAATTAACTCCACAAAATAGATCGCTCAAAGTGAGTGTCCTACTAAACTAATCTTATCTTAACCACTAGCTAGAAACGCAGATTACACCATACAAAAAGTAATTTTAGATTGCAAAATATATTCAAAACATCAATTCAAGCCTGTAAAATCATACGCAATACAAAATTAAAGCTCATATGATACATACACATAGTACAACACAAAGCTCATATGATACATACACATAGTACAACGCATAAACATGTTCAAAGAATTATCATTATCATGTTAACAACAAGTAGATACATATATAAAATAAATAATGAAGCGCCATTTCCTTTACCTTAGCAATAGTTGCTCTTAAATTTGTACCAATAGACTTTGCTCCAATACCTCTTTTTTTTTTTTGTTTGTACATATGCTTAAAAAATAGAAATAAAAGACAAAAGAAGTTTAGCCCCAAGGATAAAGAACCCTCAAGTAATCACTTATAATTCCCCCCAATTATAGTTCATAAAAAGAAATAACTCTAGTCACTAAAAATTTCAACATTCACAAAATTTGTCTCTTGCTTTCTATTACTATCGTCTAATCGTTTTTTTCTTAAAAAAAATTATCGTCTTGTTAACCAATGCCCCCGAGGCAGTTAAGAAACTAAAAGTAAAAAAAAAAAAAGTCAAGTTTTACATTAAAAAGACATTTTCTTAACTTTTAAAAAGTAGAATACACAATTTCCAATAAAATATTTCTTTTTATAATTCATTAACCAGTGCCTGTCCCGGGGGCACCGGTTAACATTTCCGAAAAAATAATCACTTACAACCTATATTCTTTAAAAGAATTTATCTATATATTCTTCGAAAAATTTCGACTAAGGTTTTTTACATAATAAATTTAAGGAGTCTTTTATTTTCAAATTGATCAAACAGACCTGAAGAAAAATCTAGATATAAAACAAAATAGCATCATGATTCAATGCACATGCTCACAATTTTTCTATATATCTAGTGAGAGTGTTCAATTGAAATTTGACAACATAAAATAAGAGGATCACGAGTAGAATAGATTTCAACGAGGTTCTATAAAATAATTTCAATTGAACACAATTATTTTTCTATAAGACCATTTCCCGTTCTTAGTACCATATTAAATAGACACTCTTATTATAACATCAATGAATACGGTGTTTATAAAAATGAATACTTTTATAAGAACTCTTTCTCACTTATTACCATGAGTCACACACATACAATTAATTCTATTTTCTCTCTATTCAATTGTTGTATTAGTAAATTATATATTAGCTTCAACAGTATCAACATTGAATTTTCAACAAAAACTATTTTTAACAACAACAGAAAATTTACTCATCAGAATAGAAAAAAACAAACACATGATGATTGGATTTAAACAAAACAGCAAAAAATATACCATCATTTATTTTATTTTATTTTGTTCAAATTTTAACCTTCTTTTTCGTTTTGAATTATTGATAAAATTGAATAACAATAGCTCACTTGTGATGTAGGAGGGTTCCATAATATTTTATTATTTCGACCCAGTTTATTTATTTGTTTCTTTTGTTTTGCTTTGTTTTTTGGATTTTCGGTCCATTATGGTTTTGTTATTTTCCTATTTAATCTTAACAATTGTAGTCTAAGAGGCAACTTTTATTTATTCAATAATATTTCAAAGAGTTTTATAAATTTTTGGTGGATTTCGGAACTCTGTTTTCACAAGTTTGTTGTTTGCAAACTTGTTTCTTTTCAATCTAAGTTTAGCGTTTGTTAGCATCGGCTTTCGACTGCGTCATATTACCAGGACCTAGTTAATAATTGTTTTGAGGTGCCGAGTTGGAGAGATTGAGTGCTTATTAAGTATTAATTATAAAATAAATGACGCATACAATTAAGACTCGTTTAAGCATCCAAATAGGGTGTTGTATTATGGATGGTTTAACAGGGAGTAATCACCACTAACTTCTCTAAATAAGTGAAACTAGATTGAAATGATATAGTTTATTAAATTATATTTGAAAGTTATATTGCAAGTTTTCTAAAAATAATAGGAGGTGGAGGTTTTTACATCTTTTTCCTTTGATCACGTTCTTGCAGTGACAGATCGTTTGTTGCAGACTAATGATGATTTTATTTTGCTTAATGTTTATGTTCCTTGTGATATGCGGAGCCAACAAATGTTGTGGGAGTCGTTATCTAACAGGTTGGCTCCTTATGCTGACTCTAATATTTGTGTCTGTGGAGATTTTATTGTTGTCAGGGGGCGGAAGAAAGGCGGAGTGTGGTTTCGTCTCCTCGGTTGCTTGGTTCTGGTTACTTCAATAATTTTATTGATTCTAATTCTTTGATGGACCTTCCCATTATTGGTCGTCGGTTTAATTGGTATCGAGGAGATGGTCATTTAATGAGTCGTATTAATAGGTTCTTATTATCAGAAGCATGGTGTCTGAGATGGCCAAATTGTCTTCAGGTAGCTCAGCTTCGTGGTTTGTCTGATCACTGTGCCATTATTCTTTCTGTTGACGAGCAAAATTGGGGTCTGAAACCTTTTAGGATGCAGAAGTGTTGGGCGGACGTTCCTGGATACAAGAATTTTGTTAGTTCCAAATGGTAGTCTTTGCAAGTTGAAGGGTGGGGTGGTTATGTGATGAAAGAAAAGTTTAAGATGATTAAAGTGGCTCTTAGAGAGTGGCATCAGAATCATACTCAGAACATCCTGGGCAAAATTACTACGATTAAAGGTCGCATTTCTGTGTTGGATGAGATGGGGGGAAATATCTATTCTAGGGGAGGATGAGGTGGAGGAACTGTAGGGATTTAAGAGAGGTTTTTCAAAATTTTATAATTCTCTCAGCGGAACAAATCCCATTGAAACGGATCTTGATTAAATCATTAATCACAAATCAAACAGAAACTTAAACACTTTAAGATTCATGTGTTTACCTCTTGAAGAGCAGAACCTTTGTAGAAGAAATATT
>Ga0315913_1005547_pt1 | contig 15275 bp, 13 predicted proteins | sample MpolsnodulesMG_FD_207736 | JGI IMG/M metagenome (GOLD analysis project Ga0315913, IMG submission 207736) | Medicago polymorpha root nodule microbial communities from Los Angeles, California, United States - small nodules | ecosystem: Host-associated > Plants > Roots > Nodule | place: USA... | reverse complement strand
GGAAGCTACTATGTGAAAGATTTCCCAATTAAAAGTTTCATTAGTCATCATTGAACTAAGAATGAACCAAGAACATGAATTTCACCGATCGAAATCTTAGAATGATGGTTAATATTTGAAATATTCTCATAGAGTCTTTCAAAGATTCTCATAGAACGAGAGGTTAATCTTTAGAAGATTCACATAGAATGGAAGTTAGCATTTGAATTCTTATAGGACAGAAGTTAGTCTTTAGAAGATTCTCATAGAATGGAAGTTAGTCTATGAAAGATTTTCATAGAATGATAGTTAATGTTTGAATGATTCTCATAAAATTATAGTTAGTCTTTGAAATATTCTAATAGAATGATGGTTAGTCTTTGAAAGATTCTCATCATACGGAAGCTACTATGTGAAAAATTTCCCAATTGTATGTTTATGTACTATGCATTACCTATTATAGTGGGTAATAGTAATTTTTTTTTAAATAAAGTGGGTAATAGTTAGTAAAATTATAATTTTTTAACAAAACATGAGTTAAATATGAATTTTTACTTTTTTTGCGGTTAAAAATTCATACGTAATTCATGTTTTATTTTAAAGTTATAATTTTTTTGAGATATTTACAGTATTCTATGAAATTTCGTTAAAAAATACAAATGCTACACATGAATTGATTCAAAAATAGAGAACTAAAACAATGATTGAAAATTTATAGAAACTAAAAATTGAAGAATGATTCTAGAGGAACTAAAATAAAAAGTTAATATATTTATAAGGATTAAAAACATATTTATCCCTATTTAAAAATACCATAATATTCTTTAAAAAAAACCATAATATGTAATTACTAATTTTATTTATTTATAATTATATAGTTATTATCATTAAAACTAAATCAAGATTAATCAAGGCATGTGAGCATGCTGGGATTTTTTTTTAATTTTTCGAACATCGCTAAAAACACCCTTTGTTAAATGTAATTCCAAAATCAATTGGTTTTTTAAAAATCAATATATCTATACTTCTATACTATATATAAAGAAAATAACCCATTTCTGCTCTTTTGGATTGACTTTTTCTCTTTCCAAAAATACTTTAAATTTTCAATACAAATAACACATTAACATAAATAAAAATAAATTTAAATATTAAAAAAATATAACAAACACGGTATGAATATATATATGTCTGGTCTTTTTCCTTTATCATTTATAAAATGTAGCAAACTAGATGAGTATATTTATACTTACTTTTTCACTATCCAAATTATACATTTAAACAACTTTTTCGATAATAAAGATTGTTGTTGATGTCATTAAAAAAAGAATTTAGATTATATTTTTTGTTATATTGTTGGTGTCATTGAAATAGATAATCATGGTTAGTTTTGTTTGTTATAACTTGAAAGCAACAAATATTTATGCTTTTAGTTTTAATTAAAATTAAAAATTTTATAAAAAAAAACACCGTTCGTAATTTTTAAACTTTAACGCAATAAAAAGAGCGGAAAGACGGTCACTCGTGCCCGTCTTTTTGCTAATATATTTATAAAAAAAAATAGAATCTTAGTAGGTCAAGTAACTTATAAATCTCAACCATTCAAAATCTTCCTAGTACATCTAATGATTGACATTCATTTTGCAAAAAAAGAAAAGAAAAAAGAGTTTAAGTCTCCTACGGTAGGAGACTTAAAGAGGTCTTCCACCGTAACCTTTGCCAACTTCTTAACATTTGTAAATTTGCACATGTTAAAAAAACTCAATTATTAATAGAAAAGGGTAAAATTATATGAGAGGAGTATCAAACCAAAACCCTCGAAACAAACAAAAACAAAAGACCTAAGGATCAAAACGAAAATAAGCATGTTTCTGTCTCTAATAAAACCTCCCTAAGAAATGAAGGTAAAACATTCTACCAAATTAGTGGTGGTTACTATTCCAAAACAAACTAGTAATAGTCACAAACGGAATCAACGGTCCAACATCTTGCGAGATTCCGCATAATCTATACCTTGAATATTCTATCAACGATGCAGAGTAAAGGGTGCACCCTTAGAACATGTATTGTAAGATACTCTATTGAGTTCTTTCTTCTGTTTTTTTGTTAAACTAGTTACAAACCCGTGCTTCGCACGGGTTCAATAACGCATTTGATAAAAAAATTTCTCGGAAAGATAAATTTTGAAATTACGGAACATTATCATTCATTGTAAAATATTTATCAAATCATTAGAAGAGTGCATATTTAGTTCGTTAGGCGAGGAATTGAACATAATATTAAAGATGAAAATAATTGAAACCAATAATGTGTAAATTACGGTTACATATTAGAACATCTACAAGAACATTATAATCGGAGAAAACACAGAAGTAAATTAAAGCACATAACTATACCATATAAAAAGTCAGTTTTGAATTTTGCATCTTGAATTTCCTTAAATGACTTAAAGCGAAATTCATGAGTAAGAACGTTAGTTAACTTGTCATACTTCTGCACCTTTGTACCAGAACCAAAAACAACCTTAAAGGGATTAAATGCAATGTCATTATCAAACACATGACAATTATACAAAGTATAAGTCTTGTTTTCCTCGATCAAAGTCTTCCAATGCTCCAATTCTCTATATCGAGTTATTACATGAACTCGATCACCTTAAATCCGAGAAAGAAACCAAAAAATATAAATAAATCAAAATGTATACTAATAAGTAACATTGATAAATCATAGAAGAAATTACAACAAATCTTAACTAACTCATCTAACCTTTGTATCACAAATAATGAGCTTCATATCCAAGAATCCAGCACTCCAAATCTTATTTTTCAAATATCCAAATCATTTTTGAGATCCTTAATGTAGTCATAATCCTTTGACATTGAAAGTCATATATAGAAATATAATAATACATCATTTAATTTTATTTTCTTTGTTCATTCTGATATCGAAAGAAGCTAACATATTTCTATGTGATCAATTTTTGTATCATCAAATCAACCTGATCTTAAATGCACAAATTTATGTATCATCAACTTTCTGGACCTCAATGATATGACGAAAACAAATTTACACCAATCAACTTTCGTACGTCTCAATGGTATAGGAAAGAATGAACCAAATATGAAAACTATTACAGCTTTAGGATTACTCACAAAAACTAAAATAACCCACATGCATCAAATTTTTTTCAACTACAGTACCAGAAGATAAAATAACAATTGTGTCAAAACCTTACCATGAACTAAAATTCAATCATCATGACCTCTACTATACTCCACATAACAAAGGAAGATTTTTCAACAGCCATGCAACATAACAATTTCTGGTACATAATCCACTAACTATTGAAAAAAAAAAAAAAAAACCCTTAAAATGCAGAATCGTGAAAAAATAAAGACCTTTAAGAAAGAATCTAAAGTTGTTTGGTTTCTTTGTTTTTTTAGTTTTAAAGCTATTTTTAAGTTAAATGTTATTTGGCAAAATTTTGAACAAACTTTGAATTTTTTATTTTTTTTTATTGTGTCCGGGGTTCGAACCCCGGACTTGACATATATTTATGCATTGTTCCTATCGACCGAGCTAAACTCACGAGGACAAAACTTTGAATTTATTATGAATTAACATAATAAATAAAAAAATGTTTAAAATATTTCCTGAAGGCTAAAAATGTTAAAAAATAAAAGTTATTTTTTTTTACAAATACTATATTTATTCAATAACGTTTATTTTGTGTAACATGAATACAAATTTGTATCATCATATAAATGACTTGTTAAATATTTGAATAGGAGAAACAATTTAAGGAGCCTGGAATAATAACATAAATAATATCAAAATAGTTGGTTTTTTCTATTTTAATTATACTCTATGATAAATTTCGTTATAAGAATACCATATTTTTTGTGTCTTTCAAAAAGATAAGAATTTATATATGATATTATATTTGTTACGGTGTTGGTGTCATAAAAAACATATATGTTTAGTTTTTTTAATAAGAAAAAAATATGCATAGTTTGTTACAATAAAAAGGTGCAAAATATATATATATATATATATATATATATATATATAAGTATAAATTTTTAGGCATCTATACCTTTTTTTGAAGAAAAGACATCTACTATTTTACTTTTAATTAAAATCAATGTTTTATAAAAATAATCATACGCATTGTGCAACACCAAAAAAAATTATACGCATTAGCGTAATAAAAAAACAGACACACATAAAATATTACTGTAAACGCTCATGTGTGTGTATGTATATATTTGCGAGGTTGAAGAAAGAAAATAAAAATATTTGGTATCATTAAATGACCGCGTGAATAAAAATATTTGTGAGGTTGTGATGATTAAACGATATTGAAATTAAATATATAAGTGATAAAAAGATAATAAAATTCCTTTGAAAAAAAGGTAATGAAATTAAATGGAACCTCCTTAAAAAAATTAAATGGAACGGTTCAAAAAGAAAATTAAATGGAAGAAAAAAACATATTGAAATATAATATTCAAAAATAAAAGAAAAGGTTCCCAACGTGAGTTCAAAAGAGGTGCTTGTGAAATAAATTGTCGAGAAGTAGTTTTTAAGGTAACATTCAACAACTTTTGACCAAAGCTCATTCCATTCAATTTTATGCATTCAAAAAAAGTAATTTTTTTAGTAAGTACTTAATTGATATTGTGTTTGGCCTAACTTCTCCTTAAAAATGTAGAGAAGTTGAAAAAAAAGCCGGGTCAAACGATACCTTAATCTCCCACAACGGCAATATAGAATCAACTAAATTCGGGAGAAAAAATTGAAAAATAGTTAAAAACATAAAAATTGAAAAATAGTTAAAAGATATTAAAAATATAAAAATCATAAAATAATTAAAAAAAATTGTTGAGAGGCAAAATGGGAAATATGGTATAAAACATGTGAGTAGACAACCTCCAAATTTCATTAATTAGGAAATTACAAAAATGCCCCTCCTAAGAACAAAATGGAAAATTCATATGGCATCAATATTTATAAATAATATATAGATAAGGAGTGAAAGGCACATTAGAATCATCTGTTTTTTTCACTAACCTAGACATGCCAAACTAGATCAAAGTCTTTTTGGAGCACCAAACATATTTGCGAGACATTGTTTCAAGACAGGAGAGACTTTGCATTTATAATACTTATTGATATACAAGTAATAATTTTCTTAAAATAAGGCATTACACTTTATTTTTTTGCTTGATAGAAATGCATTACTCATTTTATTCTACAACAATTATGACATTTGTTTGACAAAAAATAATTGTCACATTTGGTATTTTATATTTTTTTATGCAATTTTCATTATTTTGTTTTTTGAAAAAGTTTCATTATTTTAGTTTAATTTTACATATATTATGTACTGCTCTCAAGAGTCAAGTCCATTATATTTTACTTTGCATTTGTAATACTAATGGATAAATGCAGATTCATTATTTTATTTTTTTTTATAAAATTAGTACTTGTATATTCTTTCATCTATTTATGATTTTTTAACATGTGCATATAACTTGTCAAAAAAAAAAAAAGTGCATTTTATAAAAAAGCATTTTTTTTAGTTTTTATACACCGGTTCAATATATCATTTTTTTCTTCTTAATATCACATCATTAATATATCATATTTTTTATATCAGGCTCTTGATTTTTTTTATTTATTTTTTATCTTTTAAGAAGTACTAATAGATGTGCAGGAAATATTTTTCTAGACTTGAAGTGCATAGAGACTATATACAATTCTTTTTTGAACACTTATATATATACACCATTAATTTTCACACAGTCATCCAACACATTATTCTATCACTATCACGCATACCTATCACATCTATCACTTTATCTCTCTTTATTTCCTTCTCTCTAGTGGTAGATTGAAAAATGAGTGTCTAAGAATTATTTCCCTTCTTTTTTGTTTGCATTTTTTTTTAGGGTTAAATAAGTTTTTCGTCTCTATAAATATAGTGAATTTTGATTTTAGTCCCTAAAAAATTAAATCAAATGTTTTTATCCTCACAAAAAAATTTGTTTTGTTTTTCGTCCTTAATGGCCACTTTATGTTCATATAAATTTCAAAATTATAACTCTTTTATGTTCAAATTATATCCATATTATGTCCGTTTATTATATTCGACATTTATATATTTATATTATGTTCAAAAAAAATATCAAAAGCACGTCAAAATTATATCCATTAGGGACGAAAAACAAAATAATTTTTTTTGTGAGGATGAAAACATTCAATTTAATTTTATAGGGTCTAAAATCAAAATTTGCTATATTTATAGGGACGAAAAACTTATTTAACCTTTTTTTTATATGCAATTCTTTTTCGTATAATTTATATTCATGGAGCATTCAATCACTCATATGTCAATGAGTGACTTTATTTGTAATTTTTTTTTTCAATTTAGTTTGGAGACATTGTTGTTTTAGTGTTGTTTTTATTACTTTCTAACTTTATAACCTTTCGATCCTAACACTCTTTGTGTTTTAATTATTTATTTTTAATACTTTCAAAAAAATAATATTATTATTACTTATTTTTAGAAGTAACTCTGTTATTAGTACTCCCTTCGTCCCAGATTAAATGAGTCATTTGTTCATTTCACACATATTAAGAAAAATAGTTTTAAGTGTTCTTGTTAAGTATTGGTGCATTCTCCACTATCACCAATGCAAAGTGGAATTGAGACTAGGGGTGTGCATGGTTCAAAACCAAACCAAACTGAAACCAAATATAGGTTCTGGTTCGGTTCCTAAATCCATTTAACTAAAAACTGATTTTTCTGGAAAAAGCAGTTTGGATATGGGTCAGAACTAGTTCAAAATCAGTTCGAATCCAGTTTGGCATAAAAATTATTTTGGTGGAAATTGAACCAGTTTTCCCCATCACCACTGTACAATTACTCCTTTCATTGACTTCTATCTCCAATCATCTTCTTCCGCGTGTCTGTCCTCTTCCTCATTCATTGATAACCGTAATTTAATTCTCATACTCTTTTCACTTCACCGTCGCCGGTTGTCGCCAGTTAAATCTCTCCGGCGAAAGCAACGCCTTTGGATCACCGCACCTCAGTTGGCTCGACAAGATTGTCGCCGCAATGAACTCCCTCCATCACCGGCGTATCTAACACTCGACTCCGATAATAGAAAGAATCCTCTCAGCCGGAAAAAAACGTGATTTCATTCCTCTATGGTATCTGAACAAAAACACAATAAACTTTCTTAATGAACTAAACAGCAACGTGATTTGAGAAAGGCTTTGAGTATGTAACTTGATTCTGAAGGTGAGTTACTGAGTTTTGCCTTTGAGAAAAACGGGTTTTAAACCGGTTCGATGAAATGGTAAACTGGTTTAAATTTTCCAAATTATATGGACTGGTTTGGATTTTCACTAATTGGATTGGGCCTTAAAAAATGGATCAGGGTAGGATAGTCATTTGGTTAAGGTTAACCAAATTTTATGAATACCCCTAATTGAGAGTGATGAAAGTAGTATTAATTAGAGTTATAATTGGAAAAAAAGAAGTAATTAATATTGTATTTTTTTAGGGAGTAATTAATATTGTATTGAAAGTTAAGACAATATTTTTTAGAAAATACTCATTTATCATGGAACAGAATGAGTATATGTTTATAGACAGTGTGTGATCTTAAAAGAAAAACTTTTTTTTCCAAATAATATTAGGGGTGTTTAAAAGACAAGTTATATATGTGACATAAATCCAACTCTAACATAAACTCGAACTTACCCTAAACTCGATGAGGTATAAGTCTAATAAGGTTGGGACAATATCAATACCAGCCACCAATTCATAGACATTTTAAAAAGAAGGAATTAATCGACAATTTATTTTAAAAGGAATGATATTTTGACAACTAATAGAGAGAGAGAAAAAAAAAGGATAAAAATACAATAAAAGTATGAAGAGTTGTCACAAAAGTTGTTTAAAATTGCTTGTTCAAATATCAATTCTTTTATTTTAATTATGACAACAACATAATTCCATTCCATTGCTAAAAAAAATAAAAATTCCATTAATCACAAATTTTCATTAGAGTATCAAACAAAAACGGTAGCATATTGAGGATAGAAGGGACACGTGCGAGGGTGGTTTGGCGCACGTGTTGAGAGTGATGCATGAAGCGATGATGTTGGTGGTGAACGGTGGTGAGTGTGTGAGTGTGTCTCCTTCATCGTTGTTTCCTTTCCACTTTCACGTGACCACACGGTTTTGCATGACTCTTGTGGGTCCCATTTTCTCTCTCCTTTCTGTTTCACTTTCTCTCTCCATCCAACTAGCCATGCGAACGTATGCAGGGGACGCCAGTCTGCCACTGTCACATTACAATTTACCCCCATGCAACATTTTTCATTTTCTAGAAAATCAAGTAAATTAATCTTGAATTAAATTGAACAAATACCGTATTTTTCGGTATTAATATAGAATTGATTCAAAATAACGAAATGTACAATTTAGAGTAAGAGAAGTGTGTTCATATACAACTGATAAAAATGTCGAAATTGTTAGGTCAGATGTCATGATTGAGGTTCGAACCCCAACATCTCCATTGTGTGTGTGAGTTTATGATAACTTTGTTATTTCATCTATCTACTATAAAAAAGAGTAAGAAAACTGTTAACTGAATATTAAAAAGGTTTAATTACATAAATGATCCCTTAAATAATTATGAACTTTCAATTTGGTCCCCTTATTAATTTTCGCTCCAATTTGGTCATTTAAATTACCTCCGTCCATTAGTTAAATCCATTCTGTTAAATCTTATTGGAAAAACGTTAACATTCATCATGTTCATCATCAAACCCAGCAACATTCATCATCTTCATCAATAAACCCAGAAAAATTCATCACATTCATCATCAAAACCCAAAAAAACACAACTTAAAATTAACAAAATTTAAACCCATAAATTCAAACACCAAATAACAAATTAAAACTTATTTACCAAGCTTCCAACAACATCAACAAATCAAAGTTTTTCCTGATCCACTTCCAAAATGAATTGAAACACAACTATTAATATTAATTATCAATTGCATTACTAAAAAAAAAATTATTATCAATTGCTAGCACATACATACCCATTCCCTCCTTTATTGCCACACACCCCTTCCCCTTTTTCACACAACTCACGTCTCTTCTTCTCCTTCTTCTCTCTTCTCACCAGAACAACCCTAACCTCCCCAAATCAATCCTCGCCACCCTCCTCCAAATCCATGAAATCCATCAAAACACCAATCTCTTCACCACCCTCGTTTCAACTTACATCAATCTCCATTACCCACCGTCTTTCTCCAATTTATGGATTTGTGTTGAATGGAGAGAAAAAATTTCTCTTTGTTAAACAACCTCTTTGCTTCTAATTTCGAAACTCTTTCTCTTATATTTGATTTTTTTCTTCAATATCATGCAAAAAAAATAGTCTTTTTCAGATTCAGCGTTTGGTTTTAGGGGTTTTTGTTTGGACGGAGGATTCAATACACTTTGGGAATCTGGGGTCTGGGTAATCATAAAAGGGTCATGATCATTCGGTACACCATTCTTTGAAAAAATCTTTAAAATCAAAGGGAACTTGTTGTTTTAAGGAAATATGTGATGAGTTTGTTGAAGAGGCGAGTGTTTGGAGTGTGGATTGTGTTGAGGAGAAGGTGAAGAGATGATGTTTGAGGTTGTGAGAGTGGTGCGCATTGGATGAGTTTGGTGACGGAAATGGCGCGTTGGAATGAGTAGATACCGGAAGTGATTATGATGGATTGAATTTGATTCCATTGTTTCAGACGATTCCGTTGGAGTTCGTTTTAATTTTGATGAATTAGTTTTAATTTGTACCAAAAACATTAATGAAGAGAGAATAATTACTTTCGAGATGTGAAAAAGCTCTTGAGAAAAGAAGAGAGAGAGGAAAAAGAGATTTGATTAATTTTCTAGCTCTCAATATTACAAACAGTAGTGGCTTTATAGCTCAAGACCTCTCTTAACCTATATGATCAGGATAAATTATAAAAAGATTCATATTTCAATGAGGGACAACTGTCCACCTCACAGACCCTTCTAGAAATTCAGAGACTTTATGATTCCTTTCTTAGTGTTACCTAGCACATAGTTCTTTGCCCGCACATGTGCTTACTTAGTCCTTGACAATCGTTGGCTTTTGTCTTGCCTTGGCCCAACCGTACCTTCAGATGGAGCTGCCAATGGCACATGCGTATCAATGCCCATCCCATCAAGAATCACCTTGTCCTCAAGGTGCAAGGTAGGGTACGCTTCCAACAATTCATCCTGATCCTCCCAAATGGCTTCCATAGCTGGAAGTCCTTCCCAGTGTACTAGCAGTTGCTGCACCTTGCCCCTTTTGGTGTGAACAGATCTTGCTCCATGTAGGTTAAGTGGCTGGAGTGGTACCATTGTGCCTACCACTGAAGAGTCCAGAGTGGGAAGAGTAGAATGGAGTTTTCCATAGAACACCTTGAGCTTCGAGACATGGAAAACGGGGTGAATGCGTGCCTCCGGTGGAAGAGACAATTCATAGGCTACAGGTCCAATGTGCTTGCTGATAGGAAAAAGGCCAAAAAAATCTCTTACTGAACTTGGAAAAACAAGGCCTACACATTGTGTTATGTCTATATGGCAGTAGGCGAACCACGCCCAATCCCTAACTTGGAACTCACGGTCACGACGATGAGAATTGGCTTGGTTACGCATACACAACTGAGCTTGTTGCAAATTGGTTTTTAAGACAGCAAGAATGTGATGGCGTGCGATTAGAGCATCGTCTAGAGTTGCTACTGTAGTGGACCCTTTTATGTAAGTCTGAATGGTGGGTAGTGCGCGACCATAAAGATCTTTGAAAAGAGTCATTTTGATAGCTGATTGGAAGGATGAGTTGTACCAATGTTCAGCTAAGGGTAAGTACAATACCCATTGCTTTGGGATGTCATTGACATAGCAACAGAGGACTGTTTCCAAGATTCGGTTTGTTACTTCGGTCTGCCCATCAGATTGGGGATGGTAGGCACTCGATAAACAAAAAGTGGTGTCATTCAACTTGAATAACTCCGGCCAAAAGCGACTAGCAAAAATCCTATCACGATCACTAACGATGGTTTTCGGCATCCCATGAAGCCGATATATTTCCTTAATGAACACCCATGCTAAGGATGTTGCGATGAAGTGTGGAGGCACAACAATGAAGTGCGCATATTTCGTGAGTCGATCCACTACGACCCAAATGGTAGCCTTTACTTGATACAGAGGTAGCTGAGTGATGAAGTCCATCACAATATCTTCCCATCCATGGTTAGGAATTAGGAGCGGCTGAAGCAAGCCTTGGGGTTGTTGGGTGGAGTATTTCTATTGCTGGCATGAAATGTATTCTTGGACAAAAACTTTTACATCCCTAGCCAAGTTAGGCCATGAAAAGGATGTTGTGAGACAAGCTATTGTTCCCTTGACTCTGGAATGCCCACCAATGAGAGAAGCATGGAATTCCTTTAAGATCTGGTTGCGCAAATTGGTTTCCCCAGGTACAAATAAGTGTTCCTTAAAGAAAAGAAGCCCTTGGGTGAAGGTAAAATGAGTATGAACAACTGTCAGCCCTATCATCTTTTAGGCTAGTTTGACACCAATGGGGGTGTTCTCATAGAATTCATGCAGTGTGTTCAGCGAGGTAGGCTGGCATTCTGTGACGGCAGCAATCAGGTGGTTTTAGGGCTCTTCCGGTCGAGAGAGAGAGAGCGTCAACCACAACATTGGTTCGTCCAGGAGTATAATGTATCTCATAATCAAATCCCAAAATCTTGGCAAGCCACTTATGTTGTGTTGATGTCTGAATGGTTTGTGACAATAACCTTTGTAAGCTCTACAGATCCGTAAAAATGAGAAAGTGTCTTCCAGAGAGATAGTGGCGCCATGAGGGTGAGTGTTTTGGGATAGGACAACACCCATTGCTATACCGGAAGCATAAGTGGTGACATCAAAAGAAGCAAAAAAATCCAGAATGCCTAGCATATGGAACGTGATCATAGCTTCTTTGAGAATATGAAAGGCTTTCAGTGCTTCGTCATTCCAAACAAATGCTTGATGTCAGAGGAGATCAGTCAGTGGTCGTACGATGGTGGCATAATGATGCACAAAGCGACGGTAAAAACCAGTCACGCCTAAGAACCCACGCAAGGCAGTGATGGTGGAAGGAGGTGGCTAGTCTTGGGTTGCTTGCAACTTTTCTGGATCTGCTTCCATTCCGCTGCATAAATGATGTGTCTGAGGTATGCCACACGTTGAACCGCAAATTCACATTTTGATTCAGCAATGTGAGGAATCTGTGTAGGTAGGCTAAGTGATCCTCCTAAGTCTGACTATAAATGAAGATATCGTAAAAAACTAGGAGGAAAATTTTACGGAGGAACAGACTGACTATGTTCATGGTTTCTTGAAAAGTATACGGTGCGTTAGAGATCCCAACAGGTATCACACAAAACTCAAAATGACCATCCACTATCCAGAAAGCTATTTTGAAGCAATCTTCCGATGCCACCCGAATTTTATGGGAAACCGGTCCTTCACATTGATGGTGTTAAGTGCCCTGTAGTCAACGCAAAAACACCAAAAGTCGTCCTTGCTCACTAGTAGGACCGGAGAGGAGAATGGGCTAGTACTGGGTCGTATGATTCCTTAAGAGAGCATGTCTTTGATCATGGTGGTCATCATATCTTTTTGATATTGGGGATAGCGTTAAGGTCGGACATTGACCGGTCATGATTGGGGTAGAAGGTGAATATGGTGATCTTGGGAGCGGGGGGTAATCATATGGGTGTGGTGAAGACAGCTGCAAATTTGTGGAGAAGAGTGGAGATATCAAGGTGGACTGGACGTAATTTAGGGGTTTGATTTAGGGAAGTAGAGGAATGGAGATTATATTGAGCTAGGGTAATAGTATGGGCGGACTCAATTAAGTATGTGAAGAGGAAATGGAAAAACTGGGAGTAAGTGGCTAAAGTGGATTGGGCTGGTGGTTCACCAATAAGAGTAATGGGTTTCTGATAATGGGTAAATTGGGTAGATGGAACAGAGTAATCAAAGAGGAAGGCTCCTAGTGTCTGCAACCATTGAACCCCCAAAACTAAATCCGGGCCATGAATGGGAAGAATGTAGAACGAAATAAGGAATTGTTGATAACCTAACGTGACCGGAACATGTTCACACAACCCGTCACAAGTGATAGTTCTCCCACTACCAACCACAACAGAAAACAGTTTGATAGATACCATGGGTAAGCCCAGAAATTCAGCCATATGAGGCTGCATGATATTGTGAGAACTCCCTAAATCGACCAGAATAGTAACTGCCATTTCTCGGACATGACTTTGGACCCGAAGAGTGCTTGGGGAAGGCGGTTCTGCGAGAGCTGCGCGTGATAATTCGAAATGTTCTCCCGTTGTAGGTGAAGTTGGAGGGGAAGACATGGCCTCTGTAACATTCTGCGCCGCCGACGACGGCCTTGTATCTGACACAACAATTTCCTCATCAACATTAGTATCATAAGTGAGGAAGAGAAAAAATTGTTTGTGAGCGCAACGATGTCCCAGATAGAAATTCTTATCACAGTTGAAGCACAAACCCTTGCATCTGCGTTCTTGTTGCTCCGTTTTAGTTCTGACGTTGAGGTCTTGTTTCTGCGTTCAGAGGTGGCCCCATAATGGATAGTTGAGGAGCGACGACTGGTGTGGTGACTTGAATGGGTGGTGGTCGTGTCCGGAAAGTTAATCTGGATGCTACGATCTTAGCCTCGACGAGCTTGGCAAGATTGACAGCCTGTAGTAGTGATGCTAGCTTCAGAATGGTGTGCTCGTGGTGGATTTCGCGATGCAAACCTGAAAGAAAACAATTCAAATGAGAAACAATGGATAATCCAGTCACCTTATTAGAAAGGGCCTAAAATTGTTGTTGATACTCAAGCACACTCCTAGTTTGTTAAAGCTTGTAGAGAGAAGCTTCATGGTTGTCGAATGAGGAAGGACCGAAACATATTTCCAACGCACGAAGAAACTCCAGCCAGGTAGTGAGGAGGTTGTTGGAGTGAAGCCACTTGAACCAACTCAGCGCCGGTCCCTGAAGGAAGAAGAGAATCAAGATCAGACGACGTGCAGGGGGTGTTGTATAGATGAAAGTAATTTTCAGCTTTGAAGATCCAATCTAATGGATCCTTGCCATCGAATTGTGAAAGGCTTATTTTGGGCAGCTTGATGGTGGAGTTTGGTGTTGAGGTAAAATCCCTAATTAATTTTAAAGATAACAAACCTTGATGATTAAGGAATTAATGGACTTTGATTAATTTCTTGGTATTTAATTTTTGCTTTTGAGTGTTTAACTGAGACATGAACAAAGTTTAAATCATACCAAGATACAAGAAATCAAATGACATAAACACTTATGAACTCAGTTGGAGTTCATAAAGTTAAACCGAGTTCAGAAGGTTGTTCTTATGAACACTAAGAACCAACCCGTAAATTCATGAACAATTTAAAGAACATGCAAGGCTTACGTGACATAAATAAAAGCCCAGTAAAGTACATTGACTTAGATCAATCAAGGAATAAAGACATTTATTTGATTAAGTTCAAAAATTGCATCTACAATGTTCATTCAAGACTATGGACATTTGAACTACAAAATATTAGGAATGTTCCATCAAGAATTCGACACATAAGGGAGCATGTACTTTACAAAGCAAACCAAATCCCCTAAAACATGGGCTTGAAAGTGACAGTTCCACTTTACACTCTCATACACTAGTTCCAAGACAGATTTGAAAAGGATCTGATCCAGGAACATTTTGAAGTACATACAAAGAACAAACTTCATGAAACAACCCAGAAATTCATCTGACATTCATAGGATGAACCTAGAAACACGTCTTACTTCCATCCATATGAACCCAGGAACAATTCTTGATGAACACAACAACATTCTGAAGTATTCTGATGAATCCTGAAATACTCTAAGTTCAGAATGTTGATTAAAACTTTCAAGTAAAAGTTGGTGGGTACCAGGACATTTGGCACAAGACTATTGGTCAACTCCAACGTCTACAAGAGGTTAAGAAACTTTATAAAAGGATAGGAAGGCTCAACATTGAAGCGCTGATGAGCAAAACCGCAAGTGCACGGTTTTACCGAAGTAGTAAAAATAGAGTATCGTTCCGACAGAGAGTTATGAATTTAATTAACTTTTAATATTGATTAGAATGAAA